>Ga0209013_10003789_pt1 | contig 13334 bp, 8 predicted proteins | sample Cruoilmetagenom2_FD_187291 | JGI IMG/M metagenome (GOLD analysis project Ga0209013, IMG submission 187291) | Oil polluted marine microbial communities from Coal Oil Point, Santa Barbara, California, USA - Sample 2 (SPAdes) (version 2) | ecosystem: Environmental > Aquatic > Marine > Oil seeps ... | reverse complement strand
GGGCTGGGGCGTTCTCAGGCCGCCGGCCAGCACCGGGCCCGTCTTGTCCCCGGATGGGCGTCTGGTTCTTTTCAGCGGCGCACCCCTCGACGATCGGCGCCGGCACGATTGGTGGGTGGCGCCGGTCGAGGGAGGCGATCCCTGGTCGAGCGGCGCGGTGGAGAACCTGCCGAGGATTGACGTCCTCCAGTCCCCGTCGGTGTGGCTTCCGGGTCGGCTCCTCTTTATCGACGGTACGACCATCGAGGGCATCAATCTCTACCGCGCGTGGATCAATGATGAGGGGAAGATCAGCGGACCGGCGGAGGCGCTGACAACCGGCCCCGGCATGAGCTACTTGCCGACGGTCTCGACCTCGGGTCGCATCGCGCTGTCGCGTTTCCAGTGGGTGATTCATCTCTGGGATGTCGCGCTCGATCCCGCATCAGGGAGGGCCCTCGGACCTCCGAGACGGATCACCGACGACGCCTCGCCAAAGTTTTCCTTCTCCCTCGCTCGCGACGCCGATCTACTCGCCTACTCCACCTGGGCCGGGGCCATCGAAAGCCGGCGGGCGGAGATCCGGCTCCAGAACCGCGCGACCGGCGAAGAAAAAATCCCCATCTCGCTTCCCGCGACGACGATGTCCCTCGAACCCCGCCTCAGCCCCGACGGATCGCTCTTGAGCTGGCGAAATCGGACCGACGGACGCTGGATCACATACGTGGCCCCAACGAAGGAACCGATCGGCCGCGAGCTCTGCGAGGGATGCGTCGTGGTCGACTTCTTCTCCAGTGGGACCGAGGCTCTCGTAAATTGGGGCCGAAGGCTGTCACGCCTCCGCATCGCCGACGGGCAGGAGAGGCCGATCCTGGAAATGGAGGAGGGCCGGGCGCTTCTCGACACGGATCTCTCGCGGGACGACCGTTGGCTCGCCATCCTGACTGGAGAGCCGGACGGGAAGGTCGCCATTTCGGTCGTCGCCCTTCACGAGTCCCCCATTTCCCCGGAAGATTGGGTGGAGATCGCCGGCCGGGACACCTGGGTCGGCGCCCCACGGTGGTCGCCGAACGGGAGAACGCTCTACTACCTTTCGGATCGTGACGACTTCACGTGCGTGTGGGCTCAATCTCTCGACCCGGACACCAAGGAACCAGTGGGAGACCCCTTCGCGGTGGTGCACGCGCACGCGTCCTCCATGAAGATGGCACCCATCCAGAGGGGGGTATGGACACTCGAGGTCGGGAGCGGCCGGCTCGTCTTCAACGCCAGCGAGATGACCGGGAACATTTACACCGCGATGCTCGAACCCGAGTGAGAACCGGGGAAAATTCTCAGTTTCGAATTCTCAATTCTCAATTCTCAATTGCCCTACCCCCCTCCGTGAAGGGGTTCGGTGGGCGGGAATCAAAAATTTAGAATTGAGAATTGAGAATCTTAGAAGATCCGGCGGCCGACGGCACGGGCTATGTTGGCCGTTCGGTCCCCCCAGGAAAGGCGCGAGAAGACGTTTTTCACGACCCCTTTTGTGAAGTAGGTCTTCTGCGAATAGTCGATGGCAATCTCCACCAGCGCGGGGATTCCCTTGCGCGTGAGCTCGAGCGCGGTGGGCAGCACCGAGTCGAGCTCGGAGTCGCGGATGATCCGGAAGTACCGGCATCCGGTGGTGCGCGCGAATCCCTCGAGGTCGTAGCCCGGCAGCACGCTCGCGGTCTCGCGGTTGACCATCATCTTCTGGAACTGAGCGATCTGCGACAGCTTGCCGTCCGAAAGCACGCAAACCAGCGGCGCCGCGCGATAGTTCGACGCGGTGATGAGCTCGAGCCCGGTCATCAGGAACGCCCCGTCGCCGGGCAGGGCCACGACGTCGCGGCCGGGGTTGGCGAAGCAGGCGCCGATGGCCGCCGGAACCGAGTAGCCCATGCACGAAAAATCAACCGGAGCCAGGAAATGCCCGGGCGCCTCCAGCCGCAGGTGCTCCATCGCGAGGAAGGTGCCGTTGCCGCTGTCCGTGACATAGATCGCGTCCGGCCTACAGTGCTTCTGCAGGGCCTCGAAAAGGTGGTGCGGCGTCACCCGTGACTCGCTCGCCTTCCGCCGCCAGCGATCCACCACATCTGCGTGTCCTTCCGCAATATTCTCGGCCAGGCTCGCCCACGGTCGCTCTCCGTCGATGAGGTTTGCCAATGCCAGCACGAACGCCCTGGCGTCGGAAGCGACTGCGAGCCTGGCCGGAAAATTGCGATTGAAGACCTCGGGCTCGATGTCGACGTGGATCAGCGCCGTGGGAGGCTCGATCCCGTAGCCGCCGGTCGTCACCTCGCCGAATCGGCAGCCGATTGCGAGCAGACAGTCGCAGCGGTCCATGATTGTCCGAACGAACGCCGGCGCCTGTCTCCCGAACCCACTCCACAGCCACAGCGGGTGGCTTTCGGGGAAGACGCCTTTGCCGCTGAAAGAGGTGGTGACGGGGGCGCCGAGCTGCTCCGCCAGGGGCACCAGGAGGTCGGCGGCGCCGGCGGTGCCGTTCCCTAGGTAGAGAGCCGGGTGATCGGCGTCGCCGAGCATCGCCGCTGCCCGTTCGACGAGCTCGAGCTCGGGGTCGCCGCCGATCTCGGGGTCCTTTTCGAAGCGATAGGGTCCGAGCTCCTGGCGATTCGTGAAAAACTGAGCCGGGATCTCCACCGCGACCGGGCCCGGCGCGCCCCGGCGCGCGATCTGGAAGGCACGGCGAATCACCGGGTAGAGGTCATCCGCCCGTTCGATGCGAAAGACGGCTTTGGTCACCTGGCCCAGGACCGCGAGCTGGTCGATCGCGTGGAGCTGGTAGGCCCTGGCGGTGTCGGTACGGATGCCGCTCACGAGCACCACCATCGGGGTGTTGTCCATGAACGCCTCGGCGATGCCGGAGAGGCTGTAGGTCGCGCCCGCGCCGGGGACCACGTTGATGACTCCGACCGAGCCCGACGACCGCGAATACCCCTCGGCCACGAAGGCGCCCGAAACTTCCGAGGTCACCAGCACCGGCTCGCAGCTGTCGTTGTTGGCGAGGGCGTCATAGAGCTCGATGTTGTGGGTCCCCGGGATCCCGAAGGCATAGCGAACTCCCTCGTCCACCAGCGCCTGCACGACGGCCTTCGCAGCGCGCGTCTTCATGAGCCCAGCAGCTCCCCGGCGTCTTCGCGCACGCGCTCGGCGACGCGGTCGGCCAGGGCCATGACGGTGACGTAGGGGTTGATCTCGGAGCAGCGCGGGAACAGGCTGGAGTCGCCGACGAAGAGCCAGGGAACGCCGTGCACCCTCCCCCAGGAGTCGGTGACCGAGTCCGAGGGATCCCGGCCCATCCGGCAGCCGCCCATCAAGTGAGCGCTGGTGATCGATATCTTGCCGGGTTTGACGTTTTCGCGAGGGATCAACTCGTCGATCCGATCGGCATCGGCGGCATCGATGAAGAAGGTCTTACCGGCCGGAGCATGCACCCGCTGCGCACCGGCGGCAAAGAAGATGCGGGCGCTCGCCCTCATCGACTCGTGCAGCGAGTCGAGAACGGGATCGGTGAGGGTGTAGTCGACGACCGGTTCACCCTCCGAGTCCACCATCACCCGATTCTCTGCGATCGCCGGGTCGAGAGCGAGGACCAGGATCATCTGCAGCTTCGGATAGGCGCGCATCAGCTCGGAGTGCTCGGCCCCGAAGCCGGCCAGGTTCTTCGCGGTGACGAAGGGGAAGTACATGCAGGTCTCGAGCAGGAAACCACGGTCGCGCCAGAAGTGGTCGCAGTAGAAGCTCTTGGGGTGGCCGTGAAAGTTGGAGATCGGTTGGGCGTGCTCGCCCACCAGGATCAAGGCAGGATGGAGCGTGATGTACCGGCCCAGGTTGGGCAAGTCCCCGCCGAAACCCGAGCGAAACAGGAGAGCTGCAGAGTTGACCGCTCCACCGGCGCAGACGATCACCACCTTGGCGCGCACCCTGTAATCACCGGGCTCCCAGGCCGACGGCTCTCCGTAGCCGGGGTCAGTCACCACGGCTTCACAGACCCGGTCGGCGATCCGGGCCACCTTGCAGTTGGTGATGACCTCCACGCCCTGGGCCTCCGCCTGCGGAAGCTGAACCCGGTGGGTTCCCTGTTTTGCCTGATTGGGGCATCCGAGGTTGCAGAGGCTCGAGGAGCGACAGCCCTTGACGTTGATCGGGAACTGCTCGATGTTGTAGCCGAGCTTGCTGCATCCCTCCCGGAAGAGCCGGTTGTTGTCGTTGAGCTCGTCGTCGTTCAGGAGATGGACGTTGTTCTCTTCGAGGTATTTCCTGGAGCGCCGATGGAGGTCTTCCCACTCGAGACCAGGCACATCCCAGCGCTTCACGACCTCCTCGGGCATGGTCAGCGAGGTGCCGGTGTAGACCACCGTCGACCCGCCGTAGGCCCGCCCATAGGCCAGGGTCATGGCTCGGTCCTTAGTCAGGGTGCCGCCGGAGTCAATGTAGAGCCGGCGAGACATCTCGACCTCGCGGCCGGTGTACTCCTCCTCTTTGAGCTTGGCTCCCCACTCGAGGACCGCGATGCGCACCCCGTCGGCGCACATCGGCGCCAGCTCCTTGGCCACCGTGCCGCCCCCGGCGCCGGAGCCGACGATGACGATGTCGTACTCGCGCTCATGCATGGAGGCCTGCCCTGCCGTCGAAATCGGGGTGATAGCCGACCGCCTCCCAATTTTCGGTCTGTCCGTAGTAGCCCATGTAGACCAGCACCTTGAGACCCCAGAAACCCTTACGGAGAAGGCTGACTGGGCAGTCCTCGAACCAGCGCAGCACTGCGTCCTGACGTTCGGCACCCAGCCCTTCGAAGGAGCTGCCGAAACGCGGCAGGGGCGCCCAGCGAAGCAACCCGAGGAACGACCCAAACTGACGGCGGACGCCGGAGGACCTGTCCTGCAACGCCTCGTCGATGGTGGCGAAGAAGCGGCTCATCCCCGCGGCATCCAGCTCCTCGATTTCCGGTACGATCCTCACCGCCAAAACCCGGAGGAACTCGGCCTTTTCTTGAGAGAGTGATTTCATGCGCCGATTGTACAGCGTCGGGTCGCCGTGCCTCAACGCCAAGGAATCAGACCTGAAGCCTGAGACCTGAAACCTGCGACCTGCGACCTGAGACCTGAGACCTGAGACCTTATCCTGTATTCCTCACCCAAACAACCGCCCGTTGGCCGACTTCGCCTGGTCCCAACGCTCGATGAGGTAGTACTTCTCGCCCTCGAACACACGCAGGAAGTTCTCGAGGTAGTCCTCGGCCTCGGCGGTGCTGATGCTGCGGGTCTTGTTGACGAAGTTGAGCACCCTCGAGTGGTAGAAGGGGATCAGAGCGTCCATGATGACTTCACGCTCCTCCTCGTTCTTCGCTCCCTTGTAAGCAACCGCGAAATCGAAAACGATCCGCGCCCACAGATTCGAGGGATAGACCAGCCTTTCCTCGTCTGTGATCTGGATCAGCTTCTCGACCGCGGCCCACTCGGTGATCGGGATGATGCGCTGCCACAGCTCGCCGAACTCCTCAGAGCCCTCCCTGAAGGACTTGAAGAGCTTGTCGGTGCTGACGTCGACCGCCGGCGGCTGCTTCTCCATGCCCGCACCGAACCCGTAGACCGCGCTCGGACGGCTCTCGGAAACATACTTCCACAGATACTCGAAGTCGATCATCAGGTCGAAAATCGTGGATACGACCTGCTTGAACATCGGCGCAAGGTGGGCCGCCGGGTCCTTGGCGCGGTGGATCTTGGGGGTGCCGAGAAATGTCTGGCAGATGTTGAACCGGCGCGCAACCGCGATCGTCGTCATCCAGATATCGATGCCGAACTGAGCGGTTTTTTCGGTCCAGAGTTTCTCGGCCAGAAAAGCCCGAGCGATGCGCCCCGAGAAACCGAAGTCGCCGCCGATGGGTTGGCGAACGCGCAGACCGCCGAGGGTGCGGGTCATCGGGTAGGCGATGTGGTTGGTGATGGTCCCATCGTACTTGTGGCGCAGGTAGATGGGCGTCACGTAGTCGAAACGGCCCATCAGGGGCTCGACAAGCAACTGGATCCACTGCGGCGTGATGCTCTTGAGATCGGCGTCCACCACCGCTACCGCCCTCGCGTTGAGCTCGACCGTCGCCTTGAAGAGGTTCCGAAGGTTGTTACCCTTGCCCGTCACTCCCTCGGGGGTGGAGATGTAGATCTTCGGCGCCTTGGTCGGCGTTCCCATGAAGGCCTCACGGGTTCCGTCCGGGGAGTTGTTGTCCACGTTGATGATCACTGCTTTTGCACCTGGGAAGAATGTCTCCAGAGCGCGACCCGCGGTGTCGGTGGGCAGGGCGATGCAGTCTGCCTCCTTGTAGGAGGGGATCCCGACGATGATATCGGCTGTTCGGACATTGTCAGGGTTGTCGACGATAGGTTTCATGGACCTCTCCGTGCCTCGAGTCGCGTATCATTGCCGTTCGCGAAGACTACTGAGCATTGTAACCACCGGGTTCTGGAAATGCCATAATCGCGACCTACGTTGTATGCAAACGGCGCTCGTCACCGCTTATTTCGTTCCGAGCGCCAGGGAGCAGCCCAATTGGATTTGAACCCGCATATCTCACCCCGGAACCTCGCGGCCCTTGCGAGCTCTGATTACGTCGAGGAGCTTTACCGGCAGTGGCAGAAGGATCCCTCCTCGTTAAGCGAGGAGTGGCAGCTGTTCTTCGCCGGCTTCGATCTCGCGTTCAGCCCCAGCGGCGAGGTGGCCTCCGAGCGGGCCGCCGACCAGTCGAAGGTGGCGAGCCTGATCTTCGCCTACCGCAGCGTCGGCCACCTGGTGGCCGAGCTCGACCCGCTCGGGGACAACCTGGAGAGCCATCCCCTGCTCGAGCTGGAGACCTTCGAGCTTGGCGAAGAGGACCTGGATGAGGTCTTCGACACCGGACACCTCGGAGGTCCCAAGCGAATCACCCTCCGTGAAATTCTCTCGGTACTCCGGGACACATACTGCCGCACTATCGGCGTCGAATACCTCCACATCCAGGACCGCACCGACCGACGGTGGCTCCAGGAGGAAATGGAACCGATCCGCAATCGGCCGGAAGTCAGTCGCGAGAAGAAACACCGAATTCTCGGGCAGCTCATCGACGCCGAGCTCTTCGAGAGCTTCACCCACAGCCGCTACCAGGCCCAGAAGCGCTTCTCGCTCGAGGGCGCCGAGTCGCTGATTCCGGCCCTCCACCAGTTTCTGGAGTCGGCGGTCGAGTCGGGCGCGGAGGAGGTGGTGATTGGGATGGCCCACCGCGGGCGTCTCAACGTACTGGCCAACATTCTCCGCAAGCCCTACTCCTTGATCTTCCACGAGTTCGAGGACAACATTCGGCCCGATCGATTCGGCGGCGACGGTGACGTCAAGTACCACCGCGGCTACTCCTCGGACTACAAGGCCGCCGCTGGAGGGTCGATCCACATCAGCCTCACCGCCAACCCCAGCCATCTCGAGGCGGTGGATCCGGTGGTGGAGGGCCGTACGCGCGCCAAGCAGCGTCGGCACGACGACATGGTGCTGCGCAACAAGGTGCTGCCGCTGCTGATCCATGGCGACGCCGCCTTCGCTGGCCAGGGCCTGGTGGCGGAAACCCTCAACCTCTCCCAGCTCAAGGGCTATCGCACCGGCGGCACCGTCCACATCGTGGTCAACAACCAGATCGGTTTCACGACCCTGCCCGGTGAATCGCGCTCGACCCGCTATCCCACCGACATCGCCAAGTTCGTGGAAGCGCCGATCTTTCACGTCAACGGCGACGATCCTGAGGCGGTCGTGCACGTGGTGGATCTCGCGCTGCGCTTCCGCCAGAAGTTCGGCCGGGACGTCGTGGTGGACATGGTCTGCTACCGCAAGCACGGACACAACGAGGGCGACGAACCCGCCTTCACGCAGCCGCTGATGTACCAGAAGATCCAGAATCGGCCTTCAACCCGTGCGATCTACCAGCTGCAACTCGAAGGCGCCCACGACATCACCCTCGAGGAGAGCACCGAGCTCAGGGATGCATTTCAGGGTCGCCTCGTGGACGCTTTCAAGAGCGCCAAGGAAAGCTGTCCCCTTCCCGGAGTGGACGAGCACGCCTTCGCGGGCAACTGGAGCAAGCTCGATCACCCATACTGCTTCGAGTGCACGAAGACCGGAGTGCCCCACGAGACCCTGGTGGAGGTCGCCCACGCCCTGACCACAGTCCCCGAAGGATTTCACCTCAACCGCAAGGTCGGCCGGCGGCTGGCCGAGCAGTACCAGGCGGTTGAGGAGATGGGAGAGGTCGATTGGGGTCTCGGGGAGCTCCTTGCCTTCGGCAGCCTGCTATGCGATGAGATCCCGGTTCGGCTTAGCGGCCAAGACAGCATCCGCGGTACGTTTTCCCACCGACATGCGGCGTGGTTCGACACCAAAACCCAGGAGATGTACATCCCCCTGGCCCACATCCGTCCCGAGCAGGCCCGTTTCTGCGTCTACAACAGCATGCTGTCCGAGGCCGCGGTACTCGGCTTCGACTATGGATACTCTCTGGTCGAACCGAACATGCTGGCGATCTGGGAGGCGCAATTTGGTGATTTCGCGAATGGCGCCCAAGCCATCATCGACCAGTTCATTACCGTTGCTCTCGACAAGTGGCAGCGGGGAAGCGGGCTGGTGATGCTGCTCCCCCACGGCTACGAGGGCCAGGGACCGGAGCACTCCAACGCCTACCTCGAGCGCTACCTGGCGGCCTGTGCCGAGGACAACATCCAGGTGTGTAACCTGACAACCCCCGCCCAGTACTTTCACGCGCTGCGGCGCCAGCTCGCGGGAGGTTTCCGGAGACCCCTGATCGTCATGGCACCGAAGAGCCTCCTCCGCCACAAGTCAGTGGTTTCACCGGTGGAGGAGCTGATCAGTGGGCATTTCCATGAGATCCTCGACGACCCGGCACCACCCGCGCCGGCACGTCGGCTGGTCCTGTGCTCCGGCAAGGTTTACTACGATCTGCTTGCCGGGCGCCAGGAACGGGAGATCCGGGATGTGGCCATCGTCCGCATTGAACAGTTCTATCCGTTCAACGAAGAGCTCTTCAAGCAGGTGGTGGCGCCCTATCGAGGAGCTACCGAAGTGGTCTGGGTGCAGGAGGAGACTCGCAACCGCGGTGGCTGGAGCTATATGATGCCGAGGTTGCTCGAGGAATTTTCCGACCAGGAGGTGCGCTACGTTGGTCGCGCACCGAGCGCGAGCCCGGCCACCGGCTCCCCGCGCGTGCACCGCGAGGAACAGGAGACAATCATCCGCCAGGCTCTCGAGATCGAGGCCGGTTGAGCGGATGCCCAGAACCGGAAATTGGAAGGAGTGAGCCGCGATGGCTGTGGAAGTGAAGATACCCGAAATCGGAGAGTCCATCACCGAAGGAATTCTGGTCGAGTGGTTGCAGGCCAACGCCGCCATGGTCGCGATCGAGGACCCCATTTTCGTCCTCGAGACCGACAAGATCACCATGACGATCAATGCCGACCATGCCGGCCGGCTGACGATTCTGGTGGAGACGGACGAGACCGTGCAGGTGGGTCAGGTCGTAGCCACGATCGACACCAAGGCCACGAGAGACGTCCAATCGTCGGTCGCCGACAAGCCGCCCCCGGAACCCATAACCGAACCGATCCCCTCCCCCATCCAGGACGCGCCCCCGCCGCTCGACCAAGCAGCGTCAGCTGAAGCGGGCAAGAATCTCTCGCCCGCGGTCCAACGCCTCGTAACCGAACACGGGATCGACCCGGTTGCCGTCGAGGGCACGGGCAAGGGCGGGAGGATCCTCAAGGCTGACGTGATCCGCTTTCTCGATGGGCGCGCGACGGACGGCGCGAAGCCCGAATCCGCGCCGACTCCGCCGGCCGAAGCCGCCGCGCCGAGCCCGAAGCCGCAGCCGGTGGAGTTTCCAGACCAGCGTCAGACCCGCACCCCGATGTCGCGCTTGCGCCAGCGTCTGGCGGAACGGTTGGTGGAGGTGCAGCAGACGACCGCCATCCTCACCACCTTCAACGAGGCCGACATGAGCCGGGTGATGGAGCTGCGGAAGGCCTACAAGGAGCCCTTCAAAGAACGCCACGACGTTAGTCTGGGCTTCATGTCCTTCTTCGTCAAGGCGGTGGTGGAGGCCCTCAGAACCGTGCCCGGGGTCAACGCATTCATCGAGGGCGACGAGATCGTCACCAACCATTACTACGACATCGGGGTAGCCGTCAGCACCGACAAGGGCCTGGTGGTACCGGTGGTGCGCGACGCAGACCGTCTCTCGATGGCCGGGATCGAGGCCAGCATCACCGACCTGGCCGTACGCGCCCACGAACGCCGCCTCGAGCTCTCCGACCTCACGGGTGCGGTCTTCACCATCTCCAACGGCGGGGTCTTCGGCTCGCTCCTCTCCACGCCCATCCTCAACCCTCCCGGGAGCGCCATCCTAGGCATGCACACCATCCAGAAGCGGCCAGTCGCGATCGACGACGAAATCGTTATCCGTCCGATGATGTACCTGGCCGTCTCCTATGACCACCGGATTATCGACGGTCGCGAGGCTGTGACATTTCTCAAACGGATCGTCGAGTGCATCGAAGATCCAGAACGCATGCTGTTGGAGGTCTGAGGCGATGGACACCTACGATCTCGTCATCATCGGCGCCGGTCCCGGCGGCTACGTCTGCGCCATCCGCGCCGCCCAGCTCGGCCTCAAGACCGCACTGGTCGAGAAGCGTCATGCCCTTGGCGGCACCTGCCTCAACGTCGGTTGTATCCCGTCAAAGGCCCTTCTCGAGTCGTCGGAGCTTTACGAGATGGCCCGCGAGCAGGTCTCCGCTCACGGCATCGTTCTTTCGGACGTGGCGCTGGATCTCAAGACCATGCTGGCTCGCAAGAGCGGGGTGGTGCAGTCGCTCACGGACGGCGTCGCAATGCTGATGAAGAAAAACAAGGTAACGGTCCTCAACGGCCGTGGCATGCTCACCGGACCCGGCACACTGACCGTCCATGGCGACGCCGGGGAAACCGCGGTCGCGGCAAAGAGCATTTGCCTGGCCATGGGAAGCGAGGCGGTGGAGCTCCCCTTCCTACCCTTCGACGGCGATCGCATCGTCTCCTCCACCGAGGCCCTCGACTTCTCCTCGGTGCCGAAACACCTGGTAGTGATTGGGGCGGGGGCCGTAGGCCTCGAGCTGGGCAGCGTCTGGCGACGGCTGGGCGCCAAGGTGACGGTCGTGGAGATGCTCCCCACCATCACGCCCTTCGCCGACAGACAGATGGCCAAGGCCCTACAGCGAGCGCTGACCGAGCAGGGAATGGAATTCCGACTCGACACCAAGCTCGCAGACGGCAGGGTACTGAAGAAGAGCGTCAAGCTAACGGTCGAAAACGCCAAGACTGAGACCGACGAGATCAGCTGCGACAAGGTTCTGGTAGCGGTTGGCCGGAAACCGAATACCACAGGGACCGGCCTCGAAACGATTGGAGTAGCCCTTGACGAGCAGGGCCGCGTGGCAGTCGACGATCACTTTCGTACCAACCTCGAAGGCATCTACGCTATCGGCGACCTGGTGCGCGGGCCGATGCTTGCCCACAAGGCGGAGGAAGAGGGCGTCGCCCTCGCCGAGCAGGTCGCCGGCCTCCCCGGGCACGTCAACTACGAAGCCATCCCCAACGTGGTCTACACCGACCCCGAGCTGGCCATGGTCGGGCGCACGGAGGCCGAGCTCAAGGAGGCCGGCGAACCCTTCAACACCGGCCGCTTCCAGTTCCGCGCCAACGGCCGCGCCAAGAGCCTCGGTCAGGAGACCGGGATGGTCAAGATCCTCGCCGACAAGGAGACCGACCGAATCCTCGGCGTCCACATGGTCGGCCCCCGGGTCTCCGAGCTCATCGCCGAGGCCGTGGTGGCGATGGAGTTCTCCGCCTCGGCCGAGGACCTCGCCCGCACCTGCCACGCCCACCCCACCCTCTCGGAGGTGGTCAAGGAGGCGGCGCTAGCGGTCGACAAGCGAGCCCTGCATTCTTAGATTTCGAATTTCGAATTTATCGACGCGACGGAGCGTTCAGATAGCTCGGAGCGAGATGCCCGCGCCCGGGCGCGTTACTTCGGAGGTGCCTGGCATCCTCTCGGGGAGCGCGATGGCAGAAGGTCGCGTCACATATCGAAAGCGGAAATCCGGAGCGATGAAATGCGCGCTCGTTCCGAGGTGCCCGGCCTCCTCACGCTGACATTTTCGGCCGACGCTCTCCAGGAACGAGGCGGCAGTAGGATTTCCAGAGGGCTTCCTCACGTGAGCGATCAAGACCCAGCAGCGGCGGCCGGGTCGCGAATCCACCCAGCCCGCTGCGCCGAAGGATGGCTTTCACCGAAGGCCCGAGGCCGTACTCTTCGAGCAGCCCCCGAAGCGCATCGAGTTCTTTCTGTTCCGCCTTTCCGCGATGGACCGCGCACACGAGCCGGGGGGCAACGCTGGCCGCCGCGCTGATGCTGCCCCGGCCCCCGGCCTCGAGGCAGGCGCGCACCAGGCGGTCGCTGCCCACCACGTAGGCCCGGTCGGCGAAGCGAGCTGCGAGGCGGCGCAGCTCGTCCTCGTCCCCCGAGCTGTCTTTGACCCCGGCCAGGTTCTCATGCTCGCCGATCAGATCCAGCAGGCGGTCGGAGATGGGAACTCCGCTGACCTGCGGTATGTGGTAGAGCAGAACCGGCAGAGGCGAATGATCGAGGACCGCCCGGAAGAACTCAGCCACCCCCTCCACCGGCGCGGCGCGGTAATAGAAGGGCGGCGGGCAGAGGACGGCGGTGTAGCCGCAGGCCGCCGCGACTCCCAGCATTTCCACCACCTCGGGCAGGGCGCATGAACCCACACCGAGCAACATCTGAATGTCCGGACTCGCCGCGGCAGCTCCCTCGGCCACCGCGCGTCGCTCGTCGAGAGAGAAAGAGGGAAACTCACCGTTGGTGCCGAGCACCAGGGCGCCGTCGAGGCCCTCCGATGCCAGCCATTGGAGATGAGCCCGCTGTGCCGCGGCATCGAACTGGTTATCGATAGTGAGCGGTGTTGGCACCGGAGCAATGGCGCCGGCCGGAAGCTCCATGGTTCCCCCTTTCCCGATCAGCATAATCCATCACCCCGCAGGTCATAGGTCTCAGGTCACAGGTCACAGGTCGCACACCGCAGGTCTCAAGTCTCAGGTCGCAGGGGGCACATCGCAAGTCGCAAGTCCCATGTCGCAGGGCGCAGGGCGCAGGGCGCAGGGCGCAGGGCGCAGGGCGCAGGGCGCAGGGCGCAGGGCGCAGGGCGCACCGAAATCTTTGACTGGAT
>Ga0209013_10003788_pt1 | contig 13334 bp, 11 predicted proteins | sample Cruoilmetagenom2_FD_187291 | JGI IMG/M metagenome (GOLD analysis project Ga0209013, IMG submission 187291) | Oil polluted marine microbial communities from Coal Oil Point, Santa Barbara, California, USA - Sample 2 (SPAdes) (version 2) | ecosystem: Environmental > Aquatic > Marine > Oil seeps ... | reverse complement strand
ATCGGCGTCTTGAGGACCTTGCAGCCTTCGGTGCGGAAGACCTCGTGAGAGGGTCCCGTTGTGTGGTCAGTTGGCGTGTCCCCCTTCTAGTGGACTGCGTTTGTGAGAGTGGTCCTTCTGGAAGGAGACAATCCATGCCGTTCTCGTATTCACCGGAGTATCGGGAGATGGTGCTCGAACAAGTCCGTGCCGGAACACTGGCCGTCGATCTGGCGAAGGAGTTGGAGGTGAGCGAAGCAACGATCCACCGCTGGAAAGCCCAAGACGAGATCGACCGCAGCGTCAGGTCAGGTCGATCGACTGGCGAGTCAGCGGAACTCCGAGCTGCCCGACGACGGATCGCTGAGTTGGAAACAGAGCTAGCGGCAACGAAGCGTGCGACGGTCTTGTTCGATGAGGGTCGGGTGGTGCGCCCAAAAGTGCTTTACCCGATCATCGCCCAGCTCGCGGTGGAGGGTCATAGCTGCAAGGCGATGTGTCGGATGCTGCGGGTAGCGCCCTCTGGCTTCTTCGTCTGGAAGACCATGCCGCCGTCGCAGCGGCAACTCCGACGAGCCTGGCTCACCGACGTCGTGATCCAGATCTGGGAAGAATCGCGTCGGACCTACCTGCCCGCAGGGTGCGGGCCGAACTCGGCGACGCCCATGGGCAGAACGTCAATCTGAAGCTGGTGCGTTCGATCATGCGGGAGCAAGGCATCGCCGGCCTCCCGGCTCGTCGTCGTTACAAGCGATCGGGCTTGAATCGTTACACCAGGACTGATCTGGTGAACCGGTCCTTCGACCGTGACGGACCGAACCAGTTGTGGATGACGGACATCACCGAACACCCCACGAGTGAAGGACGCGTGTTCTGCTGCGCTGTGCTCGACGCATGGTCACGACGGATCGTGGGTTGGTCTGTCGACCGTCGGGCAACGACGGTGATGGTGAACTCGGTCCTCGGGATGACTATCGAGAATCGAGGCGCAGGGGCGCTGATTCACACCGATCATGGTCCGCAGTTCACGTCGTGGACGTTCTCTCAGAAGGTCCGCTCGGAAGGCCTCATCCAATCAATCGGAAGCGTCGGCGACGCCTACGACAATGCTGTCGTTGAATCGTTCTGGGGATCGATGCAGATCGAGCTCTTGAACCGGAAGCGTTGGACAACACGACTCGAGCTCTCGATCGCCATGGTCGACTGGATCGAAGGGTTCTACAATCGCGGCCGTCGACACTCATCCCTCGGCAACATCTCACCCGTCGAATTCGAACGACAACAACACTTGACCGCAGCCTGACTCTCACAAACCGAGTCCACGATTAAGGGCACACGCCAATGAACATCAGCAGGTAGAAGCGGCGGAGCGTGGCGGTGTCGACGGTGAAGAAGTCGCAGGCCACGGCGGCCTGGGAGTGGAGGAATTGCGACCAGGTGATCTCGGATCGCTCGGGCGCTCGATCGATGCCGTTGGCTTTGAGGATCTGCCAGACGGTCGACGAAGCGACCCGATGGCCGAGGCCGGCGAGTTCGCCGTGGATGCGCCGGTAGCCCCAGATTGGGTTCTCGTGAGCGAGGCAGAGGACGAGCCGCCGGAGCGCGGCTTGGGTTGATGGTTGTCCAGGTTTCTGGGTTGGTTGGGTCCAGTGCGCGGCGATGCGTCGTCTGTGCCGGCGGAGCAGCGTGTCCGGTGTGACGAGCCGGCCGTGGCGACGGGGTCGGGGGAGTGCTTGGGCTATCGCTGCGAGCAGTCTCCGAGCATCATCGTTGAGCGTCGGCCGGTTGTGTTGGCGGCGGAGAATGCTGAGTTGGTGGCGTAGGGCGATGATCTCAAGGTCTTTGGAGCGGCCCGAACGTACGGCAAGGCCGGCCGACGTCGTTGGGAAGAGGTAAAGATGCGATTCACATGCTCAGGCTGGGAGGGGATTTGCTCTGTTCAGCAGCCACGTCCGAGTTTCGAGCATCCACAGGCTGACGCGCCAGCGTGTCGGGGAGGCACCTCGTCCGCAGAAACAACTTGCAAGTAATATGAGTCGGGAGTAGTGTTGTTCTGTGTGGGAGGTCGAGTACACGGACGAATTCGAGGAGTGGTGGGACACGCTGTCGGTCGACGAGCAGCGACACATTGCAGCGTCTGTCGAGCTGCTTCACGAGTACGGTCCGGGACTGGGGCGTCCGGCTGCCGACACGATCAGCAGCAGTCGCCATGCGAACATGAAAGAACTGAGAGCGAGCACGACTCGGACCTTGTTCGTGTTCGATCCGCGACGTCATGCCATCTTGTTGCTCGGCGGAGACAAGTCCGGGAAATGGAACACCTGGTACAAGACCGCGATACCTCACGCCGATGACCTCTACGAGGAACACCTCGAAACGATCGAGAAGGAAGGACTGATCTGATGGCCAAGAACTTCAAGGACCTTGCAGCACCGCTGTACGAAGACGCTGAGTCGGTCAAGAAGATCTGTGAGTACAAAGAGGCCGTCGAGGCCGAACTCGTCGCACACCAGCTCGGCGAACTCCGCCGCGAACTCGGAGTCGACCAAGTCGAGCTCGCCGAACGGCTCGGCATGACCCAGGGTGGCATCTCCAAACTTGAGCGCTCCGCCGACCCGAAACTGTCCACACTCCGCAAGTTGACCGAGGCCCTCGGTGGAACGCTTCGGATCGAGGTCGAAGTCGAGGGGAAGACCTTTCAACTCAGCGGCGCGCCGACTGATCAGTAACCTCGGTTGAGCCGCTGAGGTTCGGGCCGAGGGGTGTCGCGTTGCTAATGCTTTGCTAATGGCATCCAGCATCCTGGAGCGGCATCGAGCGGTAGGGAGCGGATTCGCTCGTCGCCAGATACCGCTCAGGGACGCTGGTTACCGCACGACGACACTGGATGCGCGTTGGGGGAGGTGAGTTCAAGTTCCCCCTCCGACACACTTGTTAGTACACGCTTCGGGTCCTGCTGAGACCTGCATGCGTCCGTCGTCGTGGTAGACGACGGAGAGGTTGAGTTCGGTGTATACCGCTTTGCGGTCCGCTGGCTCGGCGTTGGCCAGGATGGCGACGATGCCCTTGAGCTGGCCGACGAGGTTTTTGATTTCGGCTGAGGTGAGACGACCGCTCGATGTCTTGGGTCGAAGTGCGATTTTGGCGGCCTTGCGAGCCAGTTTTACTTCGGCGATCCACTTGTCGACGATCGTTGGGTCGGTGTCGGCTTCAAGTGCTTGGCGGTATTTGGCCAGTTTGTTGTCGCACTCGGTGAGTTTCTTGCGTGCGGCAGCGAGGCGGTTCTGTTCTGCCGGGTCGGGGCCGAAGCCGTCCTCGAGGGCGGCGCAGGTTTCGTCGATGTGATCGTTGTCGAATAGTTGGGCGAGCCATCCGTCGATGGCGGGGGTGAGCGCGTCTTCGCGGACGTAGATGGTCTTGGGGTGTTTGTCGGTGGCGACCGCGTACTCGGCGGGGAACTTGTATCGGTAGTAGGCCCGCTTGTGGTTCCAGGAGCCTTGCATGCGGCGACCGCATTCGGCGCAGTGCACATGCCCGCTGAGGAGGTATGTGTGTTTGGTTCGCTCTCGGCGGACTTTGGCCCGCTGCGCGCCTGTGAACATGGCTTGGGCCTCGGTGAACTGTTCGAGGGTGATGAGGGCCTCATGGGTGGGATTCTCGGACCAGATCCAGTCGGCTCGGTCGTTCCATCTCATCTTGGATTGGTGGCCGAGGGCGACGTCGTCGACGTCGAGGAGTTCTTCGTGGCGTTGTTGACGGTTCCATACTTGGAAGCCGGTGTAGCGAGGGTTCTGCAGAATCGACCGAACGTCGATCTTGCTCCAAACGCCTTGGCTGGTGGCGCGGTGGCGATTGCGGACTCGGTCGTGGCCGGAGGGGGACAGGATCCCATCGCGGGTAAGTCCCTCGGCGATCGCGTACAGCCCAGAGCCGGCGACGAACTGGTCGAAGATGCGAGTCACGTTGGCCGCAGTCTCAGGATCGGGTTCGAGGACGTGGAGTCGTTGCCCAATAGCGGCCTTGCTCGGATTCGGGTGTGCGCCTGCGTCACCCAGCTGATATCCGTACGGTGGTCGGCCACCTAGGAAGCGGACTTCGATTGCAGCTTGGGATGCCCTGGCGGCACGGACACGGGTCTTGATTCGGTTCCGTTCGCCTTTGCTCATACCGCCGTACAGCGACATGACGAGATCGTGTGCGTCGCTTCCCGGGTCGATTGGTCCGCCGATCTCGGGCACCCACAGGGTTAGTACCCACGGGTGTTTGTCGATGGGCCAGAGCATTCACCGCACCGCTATCACGCCGACGGTGGTCATCTCTGCATGTGGTACCCGCAAGACCCGGCCAGTCAACGATGGATCTTCAAAGACGGGCTCCTCTCATTGGTCGGCCAGATTCATGTGCATCTCATCAAGGAACACCTGTGGCGCGAACTTGGTGAGTGGCCTGGTGATGAAGCGCCCCACGAAGTCCCAATCGAACGAAAGGCATCGAACGAAAGGCACCCTGATGCTGCTCACACAGGCAACACCACTGGTAGAAGAAACATCACTCTGGGAGTCTGGTCTCGTAGCCGCAGTCATTGCCGCGGTGGTGGCGCTCGTTGGATTTTGGCTGACCGTCCGTGCCACGCGGTTGGACCGGCAGCGCCAGCTGTTTGCCGAAGCGTTTGGTGCTGTGACGGAGTACCGCGAATACCCGTTCATCGTGCGACGCCGGACCAGCGACACCGACCGTGGTGACATCACGACTGAACTTTCGACGATCCAAGCGTCGCTCAACAAGTACGTGGCGCTGCTGCGAGTTGAATCCAGTGAGGTCGGCGTCCACTACCAGAACCTCGTCGGTCAGACCCGTCGGATCGCCGGAACGGAGATTGCTGCAGGATGGGACATGCCTATCCGAAACAAAGGTGAGGAGATGCACGTTCAAGATGTGGATCTCAGCCCGCTGGTTGAGTTCGACGAAGCGTTCATTGCCGCAGTGAAGCGACACCTCAATGCCATACCGTCATGGGTACCAGGGCAGACCAAGGCGCCCTCAAAAATCGAGAAGGGCAGTAGAGCGATACAGAGTGGACGACCAACAGGCTCGTGATGAGATTGACGCCGAGTTGCTTCGACAACTCCGAGAGGGCGAGCTCAGCCGCGCCTGGGCCGAGATCGAAAGACACTACGGACAAATGATGCTCGACACTGCCAACGCCAAGCTCGGGTTCGCCGCTATCGACCTGGGCGCTGGCGTCATTGGCGCTAGGTCGGCGAACGACATCGAGCTGACCGACCTAGAGGCGGCGACCGGGTTCGAGTTCGTCAACCTGCTCGACTCCACCGTCGAGGCGCTGCTGATCGACGAGGCAACCCGCAAGGGCTGGGTCCAGCTCGTCAACCGGGTGCGCAAGGCATACAAGTCGCTGATGCCCGACCCCGCAGCGATCCGGGCAACGAAGCGGGTGTCGATCATCCGCAACGTCGCCAACAAGATGGCATCGCTGGCGGAGCAGGCCGACATCTCCGACGTCATGGACGGAGTGTCCGAGCTGCTCGACCGGCCGGTCGGGACTCGTGAGTACATCATCCGGGCTGCGGGCGAGGAACAGGCGCTGCTCGACCTGAACCAGATCGACTGGGAACAGCTCGCCATCACCTTCGCCGCCAACAAGCGCACCGCCGCAAAGGCCGTCGAGCGCGAGCTCGAGAAGCAGATCGACGATGCGGTCCGAAAGAACCCGACGGTCATCCACTTGGCCGAGCGGCTGCGCCGGCTCATCGCCGACTACAACGCCGGCACCCTGAACGCCGAGGAATACCTGCGGCGCCTGGCTCAGCTGCACGGATCGCTCGACGACCACCAGCGCCGGGTGATCGAGGAGGAGCTGACCGAGGCCGAGCTGGCCATCTTCGACTTGCTGACCAAGCCCGCCCCGGAGCTGACCGATGGCGAGATGCGAAAGGTGCGAGCTGCGGCCCAGCGACTGCTCGCCCACATCGAGGAGACGCTCGTCCTCGACTGGAAGAAGAAGGAAGAGAGCAAGGCGGCGCTGCGCGTGGCGATCCGCCGCGTGCTCGACGACGAACTGCCCGAGGCATACGGGCGGGAGATCTTCGACGAAAAGCGCCAAGCGATCTACGAACACATCTACGCCAGCTTCGGAAACGACGGCGAGAGCGTCTACGACGGCATGACCGTCATGGCGCCGGCGCCGGTAGCGACCTTGCCCACGACCGAGGAGGACGTCACCGACGCGGACGTCGACCAGGCCGACGCCGAGCGCTTCGCCCGGATGATCGAGGAGCTGTACGGGACTCGCGAGACCTGGGCGCTCCCGCTCGAGCGGCTGATGGCCGGCGAGGAGAGCGAGGTCGTCGAGTTCAAGACCAGCGCCCGTTGGGACACCGACGGCCAGGTCACCAAGAAGGCACCGGCGGTGATCACCAAGACCATCGCCGGCTTCGCCAACGCCAAGGGCGGAACGCTGTTGATCGGCGTGAACGACAAGGGCGGGGCTGTCGGGCTGAGACCCGACTACGAGACCTTCAGTGACCGCCACGACATCGACAAATGGCTGAACTGGCTGACCGACATCATCATCAACCACCTCGGCCGTGGCGTGTTGTGGCGCCTCCGTGTGCGCATCCACGTCGTCGAGGACAAAGAGATCTGCCGCATCGACATCCCCGCACTCTCTGCACCGACGTGGTCGGCGGCGGGCAAGGGCGACCCGGTGCTGTTCGAGCGCCTGCCGAACTCAACCAGAGCCGTTCCAGTCAACGAGATCGAGGCGCTTCTCACAGAGCGGTTTGGAGGCGCCGATGGTTGAGTTCGTGGATGAACAGCAACCCAGTGCCGGGACCCGGCGACTCATCGAAAAGGCGGTCGATCGTTGGCGGTCGCAGCTTGTCGACCTCACCGGCCGAAACCGGCTCATCTACTACCGCGAACTGAAGACTGGCACTCTCAATCTCCAGGCAGCTGACCCGCTACGAGTCGAGGCGTTGTTCGACGGAAGAAGGGTGCGTCTATCGGAGCTCTACCGTCCTCCGCCGCCTCTCGATGGCGAAACGGATGATCCGCCCGATGACTCGATGTTCGACGATGCCACGAAGCGAATCCGGGCCATCGCCCGCACCGGACTCGCCAACTTCGAGGAACGAGGGATCGGCACGATCTTCCTCACGTCACATCTCGCGACGTGGGACGCCGGGTCCACCAGCAGCGCCACGCCGAATGCGCCGGTATTGCTCGTCCCCGTGGAGGTCCACTCCCTTGGTGGCAGCCAGCGCGACTTCGAGCTCGAGCTGGCAGGGGAGTGGGAGGTCAACCAGACCCTGGTCATCTTCTGGAGCGAAGTGTTCGGAGCTCAGCTCGACCCTGGCGAACTGAGCGGCCTGGTGGAGAACCAGTCTGTTGATCTCGCCCGACTCGCTGAGGGCGTGATCAAGCTGGGGCGCGACACCGGGCTCATCCCGCGGCTTGAACTCGGTGACGGCCAACTCATCGGGAACTTCCACTACACGAAGCTCCCGATGGTGAAGGATCTCGAGGGCGCCATCGACGTTCTCGCAGCGAACGACATCATCGCCGCTATCGCAGGAGACGGCCCAGCGACGACCCGGGTTCGCGCGGAGAACGCAGCCAGTGACATCAGCCCGAAGATCCCCGACTTCATCCCGCCGGAGGACGAGTTTCTCATCCTCGACGCGGACTCCTCGCAGTCTCACGTGATCAACACCGTGATAGCCGAGCGGTCCACGATCATCGAAGGACCTCCGGGCACAGGCAAGTCGCAGACGATCAGCAATCTTGTTGCCTCCCTCGCCGCTCGCGGGAAGAGCGTCCTGTTCGTCGCCGAGAAGCGCGCTGCTATCGAAGCGGTCCTCAAGCGACTGGAAGCCGTCGGTCTGTCTGAGCTCGCACTTGATCTTCACACCGGCGTCATCCGGAAGAAGGATTTGGCCCAGGCGCTCAACGCCAGCCTGACCACGATCACCACAACCTCCCGACCCAATGTGGGCCGCGAGCAGGCCGAACTCCGTCAGCTCCGCGAGCAACTCGTGGAGTACGAACGGGAACTGCACCGACCAGTTGAGCCCTGGGACCAAAGTAGTTACGACGTGAACTCGAGGCTGCTGAGCTACGCCGACGCCCCACATGTCGACCTCGACGCGAGCGTGGTGGAGCGATTGACCGACGAGGAGGTTGTGCACGTCGCCGATCTCCTCGAGCGGTGGGCAGCCAACCGAAAGTCGATCGACTGGGACAACCCGTGGGTGGATGCCAACCTCGCTGAGGAAGACCGGGTCGATCTGCTCACCGGGCTCGTTCGGCAGCTCCGGAGTAACGACCTGCCGCGCGCAGAACAGGCGCTTTCGGCTGTCGAAGAAGAGTTGGGTCTCGACATCTTCTCCCGCTCGCTGCACGAGCTACAGACGATGCTCGTGGTGTGCGAGGCCGCTTCGGCAGTTCGCTCTTGCTATGGATCCCAGATCTGGGAACTCGATCTTGATCGAACCGCGGAAACTGTGGCCGGCAAGCGTCTCTTCCGTGGAGGAGGTCGGGACTATCGCGAAGCCAAGCGGGCCCTGAAGGCGCTTCAGACTCGCCGGATCTCCAAGTCAGAGCGTAGGCGCCTCGTTCACGACGCAGCGAGGGCAGCAGCAGGATGGGACGAGCTCGCGCTGGATGGCGTGCCCCGCGACGCTGGCTTACGGCAGATGCTGAGCGAAGCACTCACAGCGGTGCTGTCCACAACGAGTGAGCTCGAGGAAGTGCTGCCGCCCCGGCTGGAGGACATCACGCTCGGGGGCCTGGGGAGCGCGGTCACGCAACTCGCTGATACCGAGGATGTCGCCATACTCATTGTGCAGACGGCGGCGCTTCGGTCTCAGCTCTCCGCTGAAGGTGTCGAGCCCCTCCTGACCCTGGTCGAACAAGGCGGGGCCCATGAGGACGCTGCGCGACGGATTCTCGAGCACAGCATCCTCCGTGGACGCAAGCGCGCCATCGACGCACGGAACCCGGTCCTCAACACCTTCCGGTCCGAGGACCAGCAGCGGCGGGCAGGGCAGTACGCCGCCGCAGACCGATGGCATTTGGAGTCGGCGGTTGAGCGTGTGATGCGAGAGGTCGCGGAGCGGGCGTTAGAGGCGCTAAACCAACACGCCGACCAGAACGCTGTTGTAGAGCGTGAAGCCAAGAAGAAGACTCGCCACAAGACGCTTCGCCAGCTTCAATCCGGGGCCGGCCATGTTCTGACCGCGCTGAAGCCTTGCTGGATGATGTCGCCTCTCATGGTTGCGCAGTCACTACCGGCAGAACCGTTGTTCGACTACGTCGTCTTCGACGAGGCGTCACAGATCCGACCAGAGGAAGCGATCTCCGCCATCGCCCGAGGTCGCAATCTCGTCGTGGCCGGCGACCGACGCCAGCTGCCTCCGTCGGCCTTCTTCGACACCACCACCGCCGACGTCGATGAGTACGACGAAGAGGACGAGACCGTCGACGCGCTCACCGCCGGCTACCAGTCGATTCTCGACGTGACCGGCGCCCTGCTGCCGGCGAGGATGCTCACCTGGCACTATCGCTCACGCGACGAGCGCCTGATCGCTCTGTCGAACGATCATATCTACGGGGGAAGCCTCACTACGTTCCCGGGTGCCCAGCAGGTCTCGCCGGTGACATTCCACAGAGTGGACCACACGCCTGGTGGCACAGATGAGATCCGGTCGAATCCCACGGAGGTAGCGCGAGTTGTCGACCTCATGGTCGAACATGCGAGGCAGCGCCCCGAAGAGTCACTCGGGGTGATCGCCTTCGGGCAGCACCACGCAACGGCAATCGAGGACGCGCTACGCGAGCGCCTGACGGTCGAAGCGTCCACAGACCTCGACGACTTCTTCGACGAGGCCAATCCCGAGCGGGTGTTCGTCAAGAACATCGAGAGGGTCCAGGGCGATGAGCGTGACGCGATCATCCTGTCCATTGGCTATGGCAAAGACCTGAACGGGCGGGTGCCTCATCGCTTCGGCCCAGTGAATAAGGACGGCGGCGAACGGCGCATCAATGTCGCAGCCTCCCGGGCACGGTCGCGGATGGCGGTCGTTGCCTCCATCGGCTCGGACGATCTCGACACCGGGGCCCTCGGCAAGGGCCCGCAGCTGCTCCAGCATCTTCTCCGATTTGCTGAAACGAGTGGGAACGACACCGGCGCGTTCGAGACCCGGCACAGCCTCAACGCGTTCGAGCTCGCGGTGAAGCTCGAGTTGGAGAAGCTCGGCCTGCGTCCCATCTGCCAGTACGGGGTCTCGGGCTTTCGCATCGATTTCGCCCTGCCGCATCCGGACAATGACGGCCGCATGGTGCTCGCTGTCGAGGCCGACGGCGCCAGCTACCACTCCAGCGAGACCGCTCGGGACCGCGACCGGCTCCGTCAGCAGATACTCGAAGACAAAGGCTGGCGTTTCCACCGAATCTGGTCGACCGCGTTCTTCAAGGACCCGGAAGGTGAGGCAGCCAAAGTGAGAGCCGCGTACGACCGGGCACTCCGGGGCGAGCCGGACGAGCTGCTGACGCCTTTCTCCGCCGGCAGATCGGGCGATTCCGCCGAGCGCGAAGCGACGAGACCGAGAATTCGCAAAGGGATCCCGATCGACCGACACGACCACAGGAAACTGGTCGCCCTCGTCCGCTGGGTCACGAACAACGGCGAGAACCTGTTGACCGAGGATGAGATCAAGGAACGCATGAAGGAAGAGCTTGGCTACCAGCGGCTCGGCTCGAAGATCAACGACGCGTTCACACGCGCTATCAGAAACGCAGGATGAGGAGACTCAGTGACACCAACCTTGTATAGAGACACCGGCTTCCCTCACTCATCTGGTCGAGGACATCAAGCATGGCAACATCGCTCTGCCGGACATCCAGCGGCCATTCGTGTGGTCGTCGGCCAAGACACGCGATCTCTTCGACTCGCTGTACCGGGGTTACCCCGTCGGAACGCTCATGTTCTGGGAGACCGGTGTCGACGTCGGCACCCGACAGGTTGGCGGCGGCGACAACGAGAAGGTGGCCAAGCTCCTCATCGTCGACGGCCAGCAGCGTCTCACCTCGCTTTATGCCGTCCTCACGGGGAAGCCGGTACTGACCAAGACGTTCGAAGGAGAAGCGGATCCGAGTCGCGTTCCGGCCCGCCGATGAGACCTTCGAGGTAACCGACGCCGCTATCGAGAAGGACCCCGAGTTTCTTCCCGACATCACGGCACTCTGGGATGAAGGCTACCGACCGAGTGTTCGCCGCTTCCTTGCCCGTCTCGCAGAAGGCCGTGGCGTCGAGCTCACCGAGGACGAAGAAGACGAACTCGAGGACCGAATCGACCGGGTGTATGACCTTCAGAACTTCCGCTTCCAGGTGGTCGAGCTGAACTCCAGCGCGGACGAGGAACAGGTGGCAGACATCTTTGTCCGGATCAACTCCGAAGGTGTGAAGCTGAACCAAGCGGACTTCATCCTCACGCTTATGTCGGTCCACTGGGAGAAGGGCCGCAGCGAGCTGGAACAGTTCTGTCGAGACGTAGTCGACCCGAAGGTCACGGGCCCGTCGCCGAAGAACGCGTTCATTGAACCGAGCCCCGATCAGCTCCTTCGGGCGGGGGTCGGGCTCGCCTTTCGGCGCGGTCGTCTCCAGCACGTCTATAGCATTCTTCGCGGTAAGGATCTTGAAACGGGCGACGTCTCGGCCGACCGCCGGACAGCGCAGTTCGAGGAGCTTCGCCGCGCACAGGACGATGTGATCGACCTGACGAACTGGCATGAATACCTGAAGTGCCTCACTCACGCCGGATTCCGCAGCCGTCGAATGGTGACTTCGGAGACAGCGCTGATCTACACGTACCTCCTGTGGCTCATCGGCAAGCGCGACTTCGGCCTCGATCTCAAGACGCTTCGCGCCGTCATTGCCCGCTGGTTCTTCATGGCCCACACGACGGGCCGGTACACGTCCTCGTCGGAAAGCACCATCGAGGCCGACCTCGGTCGCATTGTCGCCCTCGAGCCCGGCGACGGCGCGGCGTTCTGCGCCGAGCTAGATCGAATCGTGCGCTCGAACTTCACCGGCGACTACTGGGACATCTCGCTACCCAACCGGTTGGACACGTCGTCGGCGCGGTCGCCGGTGCTCTTCGCCTACTGGGCGGCACTGAATCTGTTGGACGCCGAGCTGTTGTTCAGTGACCTGCGGATCAGGGAGCTGCTCGATCCGGCGGTGACCGCCCCCCGATCGATCGAACGACACCACCTGTTCCCCAAGGCGTACCTGGCGGCGAAGGGAGTCTCGAACACGCGGCAGGTGAACGCCATTGCGAACATGGCATTCCTTGACTGGCCCGAGAACGCAACGATCAGTGCGGACGACCCGTTGGAGTACTGGCCGACCATGGCCGCAACCGTTGACCCTGACCGCCTCAAGCGCCAGGCGTACTGGCATGCGCTACCAGTTGGCTGGGAGCAGCTCGACTACCCAACTTTCCTGGAGCGCCGCCGCGATCTGATCGCGAATGGTCGTGCGCGACGGCTTCTCCCGGCTCTGGGACGACAAGGCTGCGCCTGAACCCTCCTCAGACCTCGCAGACCTCCTTGCTGTCGGTGAGTCACAGACCGTTGAGTACAAGTCGACGGCTCGGTGGAACGTCCACACCGGCCAGGCCGACAAGAAGATGGAGCACGTCATCACCAAGACTGTTTGCGGCTTCCTCAATGCTGAAGGCGGATCGCTCCTGGTCGGCGTCGACGACGACGCCAATGTGCTCGGTCTCGGCGACGACATGCAGACGCTCGGGAACAAGGCCAATCGGGACGGATACGAACTGTTTCTCCGCCAGCACCTCGACAGCAACCTCTCCGTTCAGACCGCCGGGATCGTCCGGATCAGCTTCGAGCAATTTGGCGAAGCCGACGTGTGTGTCGTGTCGGTCGCTGCGTCCGGCAAGCCGGTCTTCTCCAAACCTCATGAGGGCGGCCAGGGCCCGACAGAGTTCTGGGTCCGAATCGGCAACGCGACCAAGCAGCTTCACGGAGACGACATGATCGAGTACCAGTCCGATCACTGGGGATGAGCGTGGAGTCCATCACACCTCGCCCGTACTTCGGAGGCCCGAGCGTGCACACGCTGCGGATAGAGCTTCTGCACATGGAGCCGACAGTGTGGCGGCGGGTCGTGGTGCCGTCGGAGACGAAGCTCCCGAAGTTCAACCGGATTCTGGAAGCCGTGATGGGCTGGGAGGGCTACCACCTGCATATGTTCGAGATCGCCGACCTGCGGATCGGCGCGCCCGACGAAGAGGATGACGACGTGATCGACG
>Ga0209013_10003787_pt1 | contig 13335 bp, 11 predicted proteins | sample Cruoilmetagenom2_FD_187291 | JGI IMG/M metagenome (GOLD analysis project Ga0209013, IMG submission 187291) | Oil polluted marine microbial communities from Coal Oil Point, Santa Barbara, California, USA - Sample 2 (SPAdes) (version 2) | ecosystem: Environmental > Aquatic > Marine > Oil seeps ... | reverse complement strand
GTACTTTTCGGCTATGGGTATGTACTGTTCATATCCCATTACGGTACAAACATGCCCTGCAGCAAGGAACCCGTCTATCCGGTTTTCAGGGGCTGAGAGCAGAGCCTGTATGGCAGGAGGAACCAGCACATGAGCCACCAGGATTGAAAAATTGTCGATCTTCCTGATGTTAGCCTGACTGACCGCCAGAGCAACTGCAGGAGCGGTGGTCTCAAAACCTACTGCAAAGAAAACAACCTGCATGTGGGGATGATCGATGGCCAGCTGGACCGCATCCAGCGGAGAATAAACCATTTGTACATTTCCCCCCAGGGCTTTTGTACTGAGGAGATCAGTCGTTGATCCGGGAACTCGCAGCATATCGCCAAAAGAGGCGAGGATGGTGTTTTCACGCCTGGAGAGAATCAGGGCTTTCTCGATAAGTTCAATGGGCGTTACGCAAACCGGACATCCAGGCCCATGCACCATGGTGATCTCCCGGGGAAGGAGGTCAAGAAGGTTGTATTTCATGATAGCATGGGTTTGACCTCCACAGATCTCCATGATGGTCCATGGTCGCGTAACCTCACTCTCTATTTTTCTGATAAGATTATCGACCAGGGTTTTATCCCTGTATTCATCAATATGCTTCAAAACCACCTATTTCATTCAACGCATCCAGGGTCGCTTTTGCATCGGCCTCGTCTAATTTACTCAAAGCGGTACCAATATGTGCAATAATATAGTCTCCTTCAGTGACATCCTTCACCCATTGAATGCATATATCCTTGGTGATCTCACCGAATTTAACCTTTGCCATTTTTAATTCAGGATCCGAATTGTCAATGGATATGATCTTGCCAGGTACAGCCAAACACATAATCTGCAATATCGAGATTATTTCTGTAATTTGCCATACATGGAGGCCCCGAATGTTCAGCATGGCAGTACTTATAAGATCAAAATTTCAGGTCTTGTGCAGGGTGTTGGGTTCAGGCCATTTATCTATAAACTGGCGCATAGGCACAGATTAAGTGGGTGGGTGGAGAATCGGAATGATGGTGTTGTTATCCTGATGAATGGTACAGAGAAAGGGGTGGAACTATTCAGGAAGGAGATCCTTGACAATGCCCCTCCGGCTTCGGATATTGAATCTGTAACCATCACTTTGGATTCTTACAGGGATCTCCAGGGATTTATGATCCGGCAAAGTGAGGATCTGTCAGAGAGCGTCACTGAGATCAGCCCCGATATAGCGGTTTGCCCCGATTGCCTTTCAGATATGAAAAGTCAACCACACCGGATCAAATATCCATTTATTAACTGCACACTTTGTGGTCCCCGCTTTTCCATTATCAGGGACCTTCCCTACGACCGCCCTTCAACCACCATGGATGTTTTCGCCATGTGTCCGGTATGCAGGGCTGAATACGAAAATGTAGAGGATAGAAGATTTCATGCGCAACCGGTGGCCTGTAACAGGTGTGGACCAGCATATTCACTGGATGAGCACGGATTCATCACTGAATCGTTAAATGAGCTGCTTTTAAAAGTGAGCAGAGGTATTTCGAAGGGTAATCTCTATGCCCTCAAAGGAATGGGGGGATTTCACCTGATGTGCGATGCATTCAATGAGACATCAGTTTCACATCTGAGGTCCGTCAAAGAGAGAGATGGGAAACCTTTTGCTCTGATGTTCAGATCCTTATCTGAGGCAAATGAGTATGTGGAGATCAATGATGAGGAGGAAAGGCTCCTGTTGTCCTGGCAAAGGCCGATCGTGTTGCTGAAAAGAAAAAAACCCATTACTCCTGGCATTGCTGATGGTCTGTCCAACCTGGGTATTATGTTGTCCTTTATGCCATTTCATTATCTCTTGTTCGACGTGCTTGATACAGCCGCGATTATTCTTACCAGTGGCAATTTATCCAATGAACCTATCCTGATCTCCAATGGGGAGGCATTACAGCAGTTTGGGGACAAAGTTGATGGGATTATCTCCTACAACAGGGAGATCTACAACAGGTGTGATGATTCGGTGGCCATGGTGATAGACAAAATGCCCCAGATTCTGCGAAGGTCCAGAGGATATGCACCTGCTCCAATCAGGACACACAAAAGAACCGAGGGCATATTCGCTGCAGGAGCCGAGCTTGTCAGCTCGTTTGCCATGGGTAAAGGGAATCATGTTTTTATGAGCCAGTACATCGGGGATCTTAAGAATTTTGAAACCTATCAGTTTTACCAGGAGAGCTACAACAGATTCAGAAGGATGTTCAGGTTCGGTCCGCAGCTTCTGGTTCATGATCTTCATCCTGACTATCTCTCCACAAAATTCGCAAGAGATCTCTCGCAGGAACTTGGGGGTATACCTCTTCTGCCCGTTCAGCATCATCATGCCCACATTGCGTCGGTCATGTTAAATCATGGATTGGATGGGGAGGTGATCGGATTTGGTTTTGATGGTCTTGGATTGGGAACAGATGGAAATCTTTGGGGAGCTGAAGCAATGGTTGCCGGTTTCCGTGATTTTCACAGGTTGTACCATTTTGAATATATGCCAATGCCAGGGGGAGATAAAGCCAGTAAGGAATCCTGGAGAATGGCTCTCTCCTACCTTTATAAATGTTTTGGTTCCGGATTTCAGGAACTACCCTTACCTATCTTTGATGAAGTGAGGGAAAGAGACGTTGAAAACATCAGGAATCTGATCGACAAATCGTTGAACACACCATTGATATCGAGTGCCGGTAGATTGTTTGATGCAGTGTCGGCCATCCTTGGCATCAACTACCGGGCAACTTACCAGGCTGAAGCACCCATGAGGCTGGAGTCAATGGCTGACAGCTCCGAAAAGGGAGCTTACCAATATGAGATTAAGGATGGTCAGGTCTATTTTCAACCCATGATCAGAAGCGTTGTTGGGGATCTTTCGGCAGGTATATCCAGGGAGAGGATCTCTGGAAAATTTCACAACACACTGGCAAACCTTGTATTGGATCTGGCCATGAGAATACGAAAGGAGACCGGTTTAAACAGGGTGATCCTATCGGGAGGCTCCTTTCAAAACCGTATATTAACCGGGAAATCATATGAACTGCTTTCAGAAGAGGATTTTGAGATCTTTCTTCCCGACAGAGTTCCTGTGAATGATCAGGGAATTGCCCTTGGGCAAATTGCTGTAGGTGCAGCGAATCAGCATGCCCTGTAAAGCGTATTAGAGATGCATGAAATGTCAATAGCGTTGAGTATTATTGATCTGGCAGCTGATCAGGCAAAAAAAGCTGCAGCCAGTAAGATTGTAGAGATAGAACTGGATATTGGAACCATGTCGGGTATTGAGATTGAAGCGCTCAATTATGCACTTGAGATCGCTGTAAAAGATTCAGTGCTTGAGTTTGCTGAAATTAAGATAAACAGAATAGAAGCGGTATCGGAATGCCTGGAATGCGGTCATATATTTGTGCCCGAAGGATTTATCTACCATTGTCCGGAATGCAGTAAAACGAATACCCGCGTCTTCAAAGGGAAAGAGATGCAGGTCAAGTCCATATTGGTTGATTATTCGGAGTGAACAATGCGCCTTGATTTTATGATTGACCGCGGTGCTTTTTCTTTCCCTTCTTTCCTCTCTTTTTGAAGTCAGAACTGCCTCTTTTTTTGTAGTCTGAATTGCTCTTCCTGGCAAAATCCCGGCTGTTTTCGTCAGTGAACTCTTTGCTCTTGTCTGAATACCGTTTGCCTTGGTAGGAAGTTTCCCTGTATCGGTCCACAGCTGATTCGGGCCTGGAGATACCAACAGTGACCTTCTTGCCCGAATATTTTACCATGCCACTGAATGCTTTGAGGAGATCGGATTCAGATTGCTTATCCACTTCAAAGAAGGAGAATCCCTTCATGATGTCAATTTTCCCTACATCAATTTCCCTGTTCTTGGTTTCCTCCAGAATCAAGCCAATTAACCGGGTGGCGTTCAGGTTATTCTTGCTTCCCACGTTGATGTGAAAACGGGTATAGTCTTTCCTGGATCTCTTTGACCCTTTTTTCTTATCCCAAACGGAGGAGGTTTTATCCTTTCCGGGAGATATATCTACATTTAAGTCCGGGGCCTCTTTGTAATAGGATAGAAACCTGTTGAACTCGTAGGATACAAAATGTTTGATCAGGTCCTCTTTGCTTATCCAATCAAGTTTTTTGACAATACCTGGCAGGAACTCATCGATTTGTCCACTACTCACGTCAACTTTCTCCACTTTGTCAATCAGGTGAAACAGTTGCTTCTTGCAGATCTCTTTTCCGCCGGGGATCGATTTTCTTACGAAAGATTTTTTGGTGATCCTTTCAAGACTCTTGATTCTGCCAAACTCGCGGGTATGCACAATGGAGATGGAAATCCCACTTTTCCCGGCCCTGCCAGTTCTTCCGCTACGGTGAATATAGGCATCCAGGTCATCGGGTAAATTGTAATTAATAACATGGGTAAGGTTATGTACATCGAGTCCCCGTGCAGCCACATCGGTCGCCACAAGCATTTGTAAATGCTTGTTCCTGAACCGGTTCATTACGTAATCACGTTGTGACTGTGAAAGATCTCCATGCAGGGCATCTGCATTATATCCATCATTCATAAACTTATTGGCCACATCTTTCGTCTCCTGGCGGGTGCGGCAAAATACGATCCCATAGATATCGGGATTCATATCGGCGATTCTCTTCAAAGCCTCGTATCGGTTCTTTGCATGGGTCACAAAATACTCATGCTCTACATTCTCAGCCCCTGCGTTCTTCGTTCCAACCGTTATCTCCTCCGGCTGATGCATGTATTGATTTGTGATCCTGCGAATCTCTTTCGGCATGGTGGCCGAAAATAGGAGGGTCTGTTTGCCTTCAGGGGTCCCTTCCAGTATCTTATCAAGCTCCTCCTTAAAACCCATGTTAAGCATTTCATCAGCCTCATCCAGGACCAGCCACTCGATTTTGTTTACTTTCAAGATCTTACGGCCGATAAGATCAAGCACCCTGCCTGGAGTACCCACCACGATCTGTCCCCCTTTTTTCAAGCTTCTGATCTGAGTATCAATACTTGCTCCACCATATACGGGAATAATCCTGAAATCCTCAATGTATTTCGAATACTTTTTCAGATCACTGGAGATCTGAATACAGAGCTCCCGGGTCGGACAGAGCACAAGACTCTGAATACTTTTATTATCTGAATCTGCTTGCTGGATCAGGGGAAGTCCGAATGCGGCTGTTTTTCCGGTCCCCGTTTGAGCAAGGGATATCAGATCCTGTTTGTTGTTCAGGATCCTGGGAATTACTTTTTCCTGGACCGGTGTGGGTTCCTGGAAACCTAATTCCTTCACAGCCCTTAAGATGGATTCATTCAAATCCATTTCACCAAATAACATCATACGGGGGTCTAATTTCTAAATTGAATAATATAAGGCAGGGGGTTATTGCGCGGCCGCGACAAAGGTAGTTTATTTTATTGAAAATTAAGTTTTAACTTGTGTCTCAACATGGTGATTTGCACCATGTAACAGGATTATCTGCTTTTCCTGAAAAAAATGGTGGTAGATATGGCCACTATGAGTATCTTTGCCTGTAATCCGAAAAACTAAATTACATTTATGGGAAGATCGCAGGAATCATTCAACAAGAAAGAGGTAAGAAAGAAAAAAGAGAAAAAAAGACAGGACAAGGAGAAGAAGAGACTGGCCAGAAAAGAAGGTGATAAAAAAGGTGGTCTGGATGCCATGATCGCCTATGTGGACGAGAATGGATTGCTTACCGATACTCCTCCGGATCCTAAAGCCAAGAAAAAAACGAAAGCTGAAGATATTGAGGTCAGCATTCCCAAGCAGGATGACACCTATAAGGCTGATCCCATCAGAAAAGGAAAACTGACTTTCTGGAATGACTCAAAAGGATATGGATTTATAAGGGATTCCGAAAGTCAAGACAGCGTATTTGTTCATGTGAATGAATTCCAGGATGATATCATGGAAGGAAATACGGTAACTTTTGAAGTGGAAAAGGGACTGAAAGGACCTGCTGCTGTCAGGGTAAAACTTGTTAAATAGTTTAACCGAACAATCTTTCATCAAAAGAGTAGGGCTCAATTTTGACAAGCCTTACTTTTTTTATGCCTTTATGTTTTGGATTGATCAGGTAATTTGATTCTGCGGGAACCACAGCTGATGGTACTCTCAGAACAAGGAACTCATTTTCAAATAGGAATCTGTCTCCAATACATTGTGTTGAAGGTACATGGGGATAGGACTTCCAATCGGGAGGAAGATCAATGACCTCCAGCGTCCGGACAGATTTTTCCAGGATCTCATAAACTACAAGGAGATAATCCTCCGGAATATTCCCCAGCGTTGTGCGAACAGCGATTTCAGCAGTACTTAATGCAATGGAGTCACTGGTATAGATCATCGGAGAACCTTTGCTGTTCCAGCGACCACCGGATAATTCAGCACCCCTCCCGGTTAAATCTCTGGCATGCTTTGACTTGCTGAGTCTATATACCCTCATGCCAGAACACCGTATTCAATTCTCGTTAATTCATCTTTCAGGAGACCGATTCCAAATGTGTTATCCAGTAGTTCTTTCGGTTTTATGTTGCCAAGGGCAAGGTTATCCGTTATTAACCAGGAGTTAAGCTTTTCAATGTTCCCAAAAATCTCTATTCCAAGCTTTATGAATAGAGAAATCTCAAGTATCCTTTCAGATTGAATTGGATCAAAGGTGCGCTTCTCCTTTCTATACCGTTGAAGGGTTCGTTCCGATACATGAAGGTAATTGGACCACTCATTGAAAGTGAAAAGGTTTGTCCCGACTATTTTTTGGAAGAATGAATAATCAATCCCTTTCCTGGAGGTTCTGATCAGGTATGGTATATCCTTGTCATCAACTGTGTCAAATAATGACTTATCCGGTTGCTGTTTATATATCTTGGCCATTGTATTTGTGGTTCATATCAAATGTACGAAAAATGACGATATAAATACGACAAATGACGCATATTTAGGAATCTGACATTTTTTGAATACATTTATCTGGATTCAAATCTGGTTAAAACTCAAAAAACTACACTGATGGACCTCAGTAAAAACGGATTTAAGAAACTCACCATTACAATCATTCGTGTGGCCATTGGATGGCACTTTCTTTACGAAGGAATCTCCAAGTTATTTATTGAAAATTGGTCATCGCAAAGCTATCTGGCCAATACATCGGGGTTCCTGTCGGGCTTTTATCACTGGCTGGCCGGTGGAGAGACACTGGTTCAGGTGGTCGATTTCATGAATGTGTATGGTCTGATCCTGATTGGACTGGCATTGTTTATCGGAATTTTTATCAGGATCGCATCCGTGGGAGGAATCTTGTTGTTGGCACTGTATTATTTCGCATATCCCCCATATGGCACCTCACTTTTTGGCGGGTCTGAAGGGTATTTTTATATTGTGGACCGAAATTTCATTGAAGCATTTTTGCTCCTGTGGTTTATGATCGGAAAACAGGCTGGTTTTGGATTGGATGCGTTGTTGCACTCCCGAAGTAGTCGCAAGAAACTGGATGAGATCCCGGCCTCAGAGCCTCCAGTGACCTCAGAGACTCCAGTGACCTCAGTGACCTCAGAGCCTTCAGAGCCTTCAGAGCCTTCAGAGACTTCAGAGACTTCAGAGACTTCAGAGCCTTCAGAGCCTTCAGAGCCTTCAGAGCCTTCAGAGCCTTCAGAGCCTTCAGAGGTCGATCCTTCCCAACTAAATTCCCGCCGGGAAGCACTCCGGAATCTGGCCACACTGCCATTCCTTGGTGCAATGGGGTGGGGTGCGTTCCGTCATAGCAAAAAGGATGTGGATGTGATGTCGGGAGCCACCATCCAGTTGAACTTTTCATCTTTGAGTGAACTGAAGGGGGAGTTGCCCATGGGCAAGATCGGGGACCATGAAATCAGCAGACTGGTAGCAGGTGGCAACCTGGTCGGGGGATGGGCGCATGCCAGGGACCTGAAATATGCCTCTTCCCTGTTTAAAGCCTACAATACTGAGAAGAAAGTTTACGAAACCCTGATGTTGGCAGAGAAGGCCGGTATCAATGCCATCAATATTGGGTTCCCCACCAATCCTTTGATTGCCAAGTACAAGAAAGCCATTGGCAGCAAGATCAAAGTGATCTCACAGGTGGCACCTGATATGAAAAAGGAGGATTATTTTGATACTATAAATAAGGCCATTGATTACGGTGTGGACATTGTCCAGATACAGGGGAACCAGGTTGACTGGCTTGTGAGGGATAACCGGATCGATGTGGTGGAAAAGATGCTGGATCACATTCGAAAACAGGGCTATGTAGCCGGACTTGCCTCACATACGGTGGATGCGCTTATCGCCTGTGAGGAGCATGGGATCATTCCCGATTACTACATGAAAACCATGCACCACGATAACTACTGGTCGGCACATCCCATCGAGAAGCGTGTACCTTTTGAGGTAGATGGCAAGAAGTACCTGGACCATGACAGGTTCCATGACAACTGTTTCTGTCTCTTTCCGGAAAAGACTGTTGAATTTGTAAACAGGGCCACTGTACCTGTCATGGGATTCAAGATCCTGGCTGCCGGTGCCATTGAGCCGGCCGATGGATTCAACTGGGCCTTCCAGAATGGCGCCGACTTTATCTGTGTGGGCATGTTTGACTTCCAGATCGTCGACGATGTCAACATCACCATCGACGTCCTTAATAAACTCAAAGGACGCCAGAGGGAGTGGTATGGGTAAGTTGTTATATGGCATCATGGTGAAAATCACTTTTAGAGACTAATCTTTTTTTTTCACACTAATGAAATCCTTGAAATTCCTCATTTTCCTGCTGCTGTCAGCATTGATAATCTCATGCTCTTCTGGTTCTTACGAAAAACTTCCCGATGGAGTCATTGCTTCGCTGACATCCTCCGATGATTCGGCTCCTCAGTTGGTCAGGGTACAGGTAGTCACCGAGGATATCTTCAGGGTTCGTGCCACACCGGAAGCCACCCTTCCCAACCGGAACAGTCTGGTGGTTGTTCCGCAACAAACAGAGAAAACTCCATTCACGGTGACCGAAACCGGAAAAACCATTGAGATAGCAACTGATAAAATAGTAGCCACTGTATCATTGAAAACAGGCAGTGTTCTTTTTACTGATAAGGATGGGAATCCGATTCTGAGTGAAAATACCAAAGGTGGAAAAACCTTTCATCCCATTACTGTTGATAATACTACAGGATATTCGTTTCGTCAGGTGTTTGAATCCCCCGACGACGAGGCGTTATACGGATTGGGACAACATCAGAGCGACGAATGGAATTACAAGGGAAAGAATGAGGTCCTGTATCAATGCAATACAAAAGTTTCAGTCCCATTTGTCGTCTCGAATAAGCACTACGGGATTTTGTGGGATAACTATTCGTTGACCAAATTTGGAAATATCCGGGACTATTCGAATTTGTCACAATTCAAGTTGTATAATCAGAATGGTGAAGAGGGTGGACTCACAGCCTCTTATGTTACAGCAGAGGGCGAGACTTATCTCCAAAGGGATGAGGCGGAAATTGATTATGAAAATCTGACCACCATTGAAAATTTCCCGGAAGAATTTCCCTTCTGGGGATCGAAGATCACCTGGGCAGGTGAGATTGAACCTGAAGTGTCGGGAGAGTATGAATTTAAGCTCTATTATGCAGGGTATACACAAGTGTATTTGGATGGTGTGGAGGTTGTCCCTGAGCGTTGGAGGACCGCATGGAATCCCAATACCTATAAATTCAGGGTAAATCTGGAGGTTGGAAAACGGGTGCCTCTCTCCATTCAATGGAAACCCGATGGAGGCGTCTCCTACATCGGATTAAAAACGCTTGGCCCCCTGGATCCTGTGGAGCAGGGAAAGCTTTCCTTATGGTCGGAGATGGGGCAGGAGTTGGATTACTATTTTATCTATGGCGAATCCATGGATCGGGTTATCAGCGGATACCGAACCCTTACCGGGAAGGCGCCCATCATGCCCCAATGGGCCTATGGGTTCTGGCAGAGCCGGGAGCGTTACAAGACCCAGGATGAGATTGTGGCGACCCTGGCAGAATTTCGTCGCCGTCAAATTCCCATCGATAACATTGTACAGGATTGGTCCTACTGGGAAGAAGAGCAGTGGGGGAGTCATGAGTTTGAAGCTTCGCGCTTCCCCGATCCTCAGAAAATGGTCAATGATATACATGACATGAATGCCCATGTGATGATCTCAGTATGGCCGAAGTTTTATATGAATACCGGGCATTACAGGGAGTTTAATAACAATGGATGGATGTACCGGCAGGCAGTGGAGGATAGTATTCGGGACTGGATCGCTCAAGGATATATCGGTTCGTTTTATGATGCTTATTCAGAGGGAGCAAGGATCCTTTTCTGGGAGCAGATGAACGAGCATCTCTATTCCCTCGGAATCGATGCATGGTGGATGGATGCATCGGAACCAGATATTCTTTCCAATGCCAGTTTGGAATATCGGAAATTACTTTCAGGTCCCACTGCCCTGGGTCCCTCCACAGAGTTTTTTAATACCTATTCACTGGTGAATGCGGATGCAATTTATACCGGTCAGCGAAAGGTGGATCCCAACAAACGTGTGTTCCTATTAACGCGGTCAGGATTTGCAGGCCTGCAGCGGTACAGCACTGCCACCTGGAGCGGGGATATAGGAACCCGCTGGGAGGACATGAAAGCACAGATCTCAGCAGGTTTGAATTTTGCACTTTCCGGGATTCCTTACTGGACCATGGATATAGGGGGATTTTGTGTAGAACACAGGTATGAGCGTGCCGCAGAGGGGAGCGAGGATATGGCAGAGTGGCGCGAATTGAATACCCGCTGGTATCAGTTCGGTGCCTTTCTTCCACTATTCCGGTCCCATGGTCAGTATCCCTTCAGGGAGGTGTTCCACATTGCTCCTGAGAATCATCCTGCATACCAAACCATGGTTTATTACAACAGGTTGCGGTACCGGCTGATGCCTTACATCTATGCTCAGGCTTCGAAAGTATATTTTGATGATTATACCATCATGCGGGCCCTGGTGATGGACTTTCCGAACGACCAAAGGGTAACAGCTATCAGTGATCAGTATATGTTCGGATCCAGCCTGATGATTTGCCCGGTCTATGAATACAAAGTAACGGAAAGAGAAGTCTGGTTCCCCGATAGTGATGGATGGTATGATCTTTACACAGGAGAGTTTACCCAGGGTGCTCAGATGCGTTTGGTATCAGCACCTTACGAACGGATGCCAATCTATGTTCGAGCCGGAGCCATCATTCCAATGGGTCCTGAGATCCAATATGTTGGAGAGAAACCCACTGCGCCCGTTACCCTGTATGTTTATGCCGGTGCAGATGCGGAATTTACCCTCTATGAAGATGAAGGTGTGAATTATAATTATGAAGAAGGAGCTTTCTCAAAGATCAGGTTCAGCTACAATGATGATTCGAAAACGATTGTAATAGATGAAAGGGAGGGGGAGTATGAAGGAATGGTGCAGGAAAGGGTGTTCAACCTGGTGTATGTAAATAAGGAAGCTCCTCAGCCTTACGATTCATTGACTGTACCGGGTCAGTCGGTGACATACTTGGGGAAGGAGCTGCAATTGCAGCTGTAGATCTCCTGAATTGCATTCAACCTCTTTGCACGTATGATCATATGGCCTATATTTGACGATCACAAGTAGCACATTCACAATGCTAAAAAAATATTTATGACACGTATCTCAAGAAAACAACTAATCATTGCCACAACCATTTTCCTTGGTGCTTTCGCCCTGTTGTCATGTACCAGCAACAATTGGCCTCAATTCAGGGGGCCTGAGTTTAACATGATTGCCACGGGAAAGAACCTGCCTACAGAGTGGGGTGATGATTTGAACGTTCGATGGACATATGAGGTCAGTGGCGACAGCTGGTCTTCGCCGGTAGTATGGGGTAACAAGGTGTTTATTGCATCAGCATTCCCTGTAACGGTATCGGATTCCAGTTACCTGGAGGATGTATACAGGTGGCAGGTAGCCTGTGTTGATCTTGAAACAGGTGATGAGTTGTGGAAACAAATCGCGTATGAGGGGAATCCCCGGATAAAAAAGCACAGGGCCACCAATTATGCGGGAGAAACTCCCGTAACAGATGGCAAAAGGTTATATGTCTATTTTGGAATGACCGGGCTTTTTTGCTATGATCTGGATGGTGAATTGCTCTGGAAGAAGGATATGGGAGCCTATAAGACACTAAACGGGTGGGGGACCGGATCATCACCCGTGATCTATAAAGATGTGCTGTATGTGCAGGTGGATAACGAGGAACATTCGTACCTGGCGGCACTGGATTCCGGGACAGGAGAAGAGAAGTGGAAGGTGGACCGGGATGAAAAAACCAACTATAGTACCCCGGTGATCTGGAAAAACAGTGTACGGACCGAGCTGGTCACAGGTGGGAAAAAGGTACGTGGATATGATCCGGAGACAGGTGAAGTTTACTGGGAGCTATATGTGGCCGGACACTACAATATCCCATCCGCTGTGACTGAGAAGGACCTCCTTTACATCGGGAATTCCGGTCATCGCGATACTCCATCCACACTGTTTGCAGTGAATGCTGGTGCAGAAGGAGATATCACACCAAAAGAGGGAGCAGAAACGAGTAGTGGTGTTTTATGGTCCAATCCGGATGCCCCATCAGGGAATCCTTCACCGCTTCTTCACGATGGACTGCTGTATACCTTAACCAGTCGGGGAGGTGAGTTCAGTTGCATTGATGCTTTTACCGGTGAAATTATATACCGGGAGAAAGTAGAAAAAGTGGCGGCTTGTTGGGCCTCACCATGGATTCATGAGGATAAGATCTATTTCATTGACGAAAAAGGTGTGACCAATGTAATAAAGGCCGGGAGAGAGTTTGAACTGTTGCATCAGAACAGACTGGATGATAAATTCTGGGCTTCAGTGGCTATTACCAGTGATGCTTACCTGATGAAAGGCACAGAGAATCTGTATTGTATCGGGCAGCAATGAAAGCTTCCTTCTTACCCCTGATTGGAGTGATCCTCCTGGCCTCATTTATGGGATGTACTAAACCTGTCAATGTATTGGTGGTGCTGGGAGGTCACGACTTTGATACCACCGAGTTTTTTGACCTGTTTCAATCCCTTGAAGGGGCGGAAATGGATTCGGTTTATTACCCCGAAGCCATGGAAATGATTCTGAGATTCCATCTGGAGCTGTAAGTCTATAAGGTGTTTTATGATTACATGCCGGATCTGTCCGAAGCCG
>Ga0209013_10003786_pt1 | contig 13335 bp, 11 predicted proteins | sample Cruoilmetagenom2_FD_187291 | JGI IMG/M metagenome (GOLD analysis project Ga0209013, IMG submission 187291) | Oil polluted marine microbial communities from Coal Oil Point, Santa Barbara, California, USA - Sample 2 (SPAdes) (version 2) | ecosystem: Environmental > Aquatic > Marine > Oil seeps ... | reverse complement strand
CGGACCTGGACCGACCGTTACATCAGGGTGCGGAGATCGATTTGTCGGTGCCGGCCCTGATTCCGGATGACTATATCCATGATGTGCATACCCGGCTGGTGCTCTACAAGCGGATAGCCGGCATGGAGACAGACGAAGAGCTGCGTGATTTGCAGGTCGAAATGATTGACCGCTTCGGCCTGTTGACGGATGCCGTCAAAAACCTGTTCAGAATTGCCGTGCTCAAACTTGTTGCCACACCCATGGGGATACGGAAAATAGAGATCGGCACCGAGGAAGGACGTATACTGTTCGACGCTGACCCGGAGATCGATACCGCGGCGCCGCATACGCGTCTCCATCTGCATGAGGCACGACCCGTCGCAGCCGACCAATTCCTCGGCATCGGTCGAGAGCAGGGAGTCGATCTGAAGGTGATCTCCGGCGACAACGCCGCCACCGCCGAGGCCACCGTTTAATAGATTACCGTTTTGGTTGCGCACGAAGAAGCCGCCAAAATCGAAGAACACCCAGTTCGCGGGAACCAGCGAGCCAGAACCGTCGACCAAGATGGCTGCGTTATCGGAAGGCGACGATTGCAGACCGACCGAGGCCTTGCCCAAGTGGTCGCTCTTAAGGAACCAGTAGCTCTGCAACAGCTGCACCGCATAAATGCCTGAATCGGTCAGAGCGGCGGGTCCAACTGGGTCGATTTGGTTCCACGTGAGACTGTCGCTGTCGATGGCCTCTATGTGCAACACGTAACCAGCGTAGACGCCCGGCAAGATCGTCGCGGCGCCCGTCATCTTGAAGTTACTGGCGAGTGTCGAGCCGAGACCGCCAACGTAGACGTTTTGCTCCACGCCGTCGTCCCACCACATGACCTGCTCGGCCATCCAACCCGAAATCGTCAGCGAAACCTTGCGGTTGCCCTTGCGGACCGTTGTCGCTTCAAGTTCGGCGATGCGCTCTTCGAGGTCGGCGCAACAGTTCCCCCCAAGATCGGCGGCCGAAGCGCTGCCGGCGGTAAGTCCGCCTACCAGCAGGCCTGCTGCCGCTAGGGCACTAAATCCGTACTTTCTCATTGACCCACTCCCGTCTACTTGAATTACCCGACGACACCGCGCACGGAAGCCGCCATTTCCCTACAAAACTAAAGCACGCAACGAACTCTCTGTGCGGCGGTCGGCCCGAAACCGAATCACCTGATCGGGCGACGACAAAAGCAGATAATGATCTGTTAGGAAACGACCGAAGCGCTCTCGTCCGCGCAATTCACAAGGTCTGTGGCGTAGGTGCAACAAGGTCGGGTGCCAAAATAACTTATTGAAATAAATGAAATTTATTCAACGCGACAGGTTTTTCCTTGGGAAACTTATCCTCATCGATCACCAATGGTGATGTGGATGACACCCGGTTGGGTGCCGCGTCTCGTCCTCAGACCTATCGGGCGTCAACACCCTTGCGGCGCGCCCTGCGCGATTGAATGAATTCCCTGGAAATCAGTGCAAGGAGAACCACCACAAAGGCCGTCGTATGGGTGACAAGCACCATGGCTGGGCGATCTTCGAAGGTCATTTGCACGAAGTTTTGGAAGAACGCGGGTTCGAAGCGATCTTGCTGGCCGTAAAGCGCGCGGTACTGATTGAGGAACGCGTCAAGCAGCTGATAGGAATTTACCAGTGCCTTGCCGTTGATATACTCAAATAAGGCGATACCGCAGAGTGCCAGCAAGCGTGCAACAAAGTTCAGGTTCTCGACAGCCTCATCGTAGATGAAGAGCAGAGCGAAGATTGCAATGTGGGCTGTGACGAAGAACTGCCAGAGGAAGTCTACTTGGGCACGCGTAGCCATAATGCCTTCTATGAGCGTCGCTTCTTGCAGCATGGCCGGCTCCCCCTCGAAGCATTGCTCTGGGCACACGTTCCCGCGCTACACCTTAAAAGCAGCGTCGGAACAGTAGCTGCAATCTAAACCATAACAGTCTGATGTGACGAGACCCCGTTTGCTCGGCACGCTAACGGCGGCTAGTCGTTGCTCTGAGCCTCCTTGTCAGAACCTGAGCGGCGGAAAAGCTCGGCAAGCATATCGCGCGCCCGGATCGGTGGGGCAGTGATAAATGGTAAGGGCCGGCATACGCCGACCGCCGCTGCTCCAACGCGCGCTGTGAGAGCGCCGTTAAAGGCGCCCTCACCGAGCCGTCGCGATAGGCGTCGCAAGAGGTCTTGCCCGAGGAACTGCCCTAGCAGATCGTCGGTCAATGCAACGCCCCCAGTCGCGAGGATGTGTCCAAGGACCATGCGCGCAAGCTTCAGGGCACCAAGTGGCCCCGGCCGGCCACCGTAAAGGCCAGCCAGCGCACGCAGCGTGCGTATGTTTTCAACGAGGACGTAGAGCATGGCGATCCACGCCATGGGGCTCATAGCGGTCACTATGCCGACGCGCTTTGCCGCGGTGAGCACGACTCGGCGTGCTTCCTGGTCGAGCGGCATGAGGAGTTCGCGATCGGCAAGCGCCAGAAGATCGCCGGGCTTCAGCACGGCTCGTTCATGCTCAGAAAAGCGTGCAAGGGCCCAATGCAGGTCTGCGCGTTGCGACAAGATTCTTCGAAGGTGACGCACGGCGGCGCGTTCCCGCCTAAGGTCGCCGTCGTTTAAGGCCTCGTCGACCTCGCGTTTGAGGTGACCGAGGCGGGCTAAGCGAAAGAGCCCGATGATCTCGCGTAGCACGAGGACGAGGGCCGAAAGCGCAATCAGGCCGAGAAGGCATAGTGCAATCCAACCAAGCCAATCATCGCGTGCCAGCGCCACCTCGACATAGCGCGTAAACCACAGCGTTGTAGCCAACGCCAAGAGCCCTAGCAGCCCTGATATTAGGAGCCCGCCCCAACGAATGCCGCGCGAGAGGTCCAAGGCGGTTGGGCGTCTTGGAGCCTGAGGATGCTCGCCTGGGCTTTGCGGCGTAAGGTCATCATCGCCAGGTGTATCGAGCTTCGTCGCCTCAGGAGCGGCGCTGATTGCCGGGTCGTCAGGCGCAAAGGCGCGGGGTGGGCGGGCACTTGAGGACGAGGTCATGCAAGCCTATCCGAGAGCAAGAAATCGAGGGCGCGATCAAGACGAATATGGGGAAGGGGGGCTGCTTCTCCGTTAGCTCCAGCCGGTAGCACGCGGGGTGGTCGAAAGCGGACGAAGTTCAGTCTGGTTGGGCCCGCCTCCGACATCAACGCTTTCTTGGGGTCTTCCGGTAGGTCACCGGGAAAGATGACGGCCTCTTGAATTCCGTCAAACACCTTGGCGCCCACCCGCTCGCCTGCCAGCGGCACGCCAACGATGCACGGGAGAAGATCATCGCCGAGTTTGGCTTCAGCCTCATGCGTAGCCTGCAGCGCGGCAAGTGCCTGCACGTCCACCTCCGAGCCAGTGCTCGTTGCGCGGTTCATGGCACGCTCAGTTACCAGCCGCAGGATGGCTTCGAGACGGTCGTGGCTGGTTGCGTGGATGTGGTCGGCCTTGGTCGCAGCGAATAGCAACTTGTCGATGCGTCGGCCGAGAAGTGAGGTGAGCCACGAACTGGTTCCGGTGCGAAACGCACCCAAAACGCCGTCGAGCGCGCGCTGCAGGTCTGCGAGCGCCGGACCACCCTCATTCAAGGGCCCCAATAGATCGACGAGCACGATCTGCCGGTCGAGCCGGGCGAAGCATTCCCTGAAAAAGGGGCGAACAACATGCGACTTATAGCTTTCGAACCGACGGGCCATCATGGCGGCAAGCGACCCCCGCGGCGTTGAGCGGTCCGCTTCCAATTGGAGGGGAAAGAAGGTGAGCAGGGGCGAGCCTGCCAAATCGCCGGGCATCAAAAAACGGCCTGGACCACTCGTGTGCAGCACGTGGTTGTTTGCCCGCGCCTCCATCAGGTAGCCGCAAAAAAGACGAGTGCCCGTCAGCGCCACTTGCTCGTCCTCGCGGGCGTAGGGGGCAATCGTATCGAGGAGGTCGAGCCACGGCTTGGCATGTGGCGCGCGCCGCGCCTCTCGTGCTTGCCCAATCGCCTCAGCCGACCAAGCCTCATAGCTTTGCTGAAGCAACGGTAAATCGATGAGCCACTCACCCGGATAGTCGACGATATCGAGATTGAGGCGCGAGGGGCCAAAAGCCCGCACCAGAGGGTTTGCAGCGAGGTACTCGATGGTGACGCGCAGCTGGCTGAGCCGCCGGGTGCTTTCGGGCCAAGCGGGTGGGTCATTTTCTAAAGTGGCCAGATGGGCCTCGTAATCGAAGCGTGGCACTGTATCGTCGGGTTGGGGCTCCAGATAGGCGCGTTCGATCCGACCTTCGGCTTCTGGGCCGAAGAAGGGGAGACGTCCGCCAGAGACAAGATTCCTGATCAGCGCGGTTATAAAGACTGTTTTACCGGCCCGAGACAGACCAGTTACGCCAAGGCGCAAAGACGGCGTCATCAGGTCGGTGAAAAAGGAGCCGGCGCGATGGAAGGCTTTGCGGGCGGTATCGTCCAGATCAGAAAGAGACAAGGGGACCTCGCGAGGGGTCCCCTTAGCTAGTGCCAAGCAGGCATTTGGACAAGGGTCTGACGTTAGCCGTAGAAGACGACAAGTACGCCAGCGGCGATGACTGACACACCCATCAGAATTATCACGCTGCTGCGAAGGAACTCTGCCATGCTACGGTCCAACTGCGTCCATGAGTTAATAAGACTCAGAATATGCGTTCCGGATTGAACAAATACTGAAGACGCGCTTCACTGATCGTTCATCTGTTGGACGCAGGAACGCCGAGTTTGGATCATCTCGCCGATCCCTTACCATGAGGTCGACCAGCGGTCAGTCACCACGAAACATTAGCGTTAGCGCCTGTCGCACGGCGGGTTGACGTTGCTCAACGCTACGGATCTGTGCCAGCTGTGCTGAAGGTCGGCTTCCTAAGCGCTCAATGCTTTGAGTGGCGGCGGCACGGGGTCTGACTAATCAATAAAGGTCACTGACCGCTTTTGTGGCGGCTTAAGAAGGCGATGCGCTCAAATAAGTGGACGTCCTGTTCGTTTTTGAGGAGGGCACCGGCCAGCGGCGGGATCAGCTTACGATCATCTGTCTCGCACAGCGTGGCGGGATCGATATCCTCGTTCAACAGAAGCTTTAGCCAGTCCAGGAGTTCTGAGGTTGATGGCTTCTTCTTCAGGCCGGGAACCTCGCGCAGATCATAAAAAACACGCAAGGCTTCCGAAACGAGGCGCCCTTTGAGCCCAGGAAAATGTACGTCCACAATCTGGCGCATGGTTTCGTTATCGGGAAACTTTATGTAGTGGAAGAAGCATCGGCGCAAAAAGGCGTCGGGCAGCTCTTTTTCGTTGTTGGATGTGATGATCACGATTGGCCGGTTATTTGCCCTGATCGTCTCGCCAGTCTCGTAGACGAAGAACTCCATGCGATCGAGCTCTTGTAGCAGGTCATTAGGGAATTCGATGTCGGCCTTGTCGATTTCGTCGATAAGCAGCACCGTGCGCGCGTTCGTCTCAAATGCGTCCCACAGCTTGCCGCGCTTAATGTAATTTTGGATGTCGTGCACGCGCTCGTCGCCGAGTTGGCTGTCGCGCAGGCGTGAGACGGCGTCGTATTCGTAGAGTCCTTGCTGCGCTTTCGTTGTGGATTTGATGTGCCACTCAATGATGGGCACGCTCAGCGCGTCGGCCACCTCTAAAGCCAAGGCGGTCTTGCCAGTTCCCGGTTCCCCCTTGATGAGAAGAGGCCGTGCGAGCGTGATCGCAGCGTTAACGGCGACTTTCAGGTCTTCGGTTGCCACGTAGCGGTGGGTGCCATTGAATTTCATGGGATCCTTTTCAGCTCCGAAAGTTGTGCCGGGAACGTACGGCTGCTGCCCGCGCCGGCGCAAGCTGGACCGTGTCGAGTTATGCAATTAGCGCGGGAGCTGCCAGTGCTGCGGGAGGGGCCGCGGCGGTGCGCCAGTAAATAGAGGGCGAAGCGGCCAAATCTATATTATGTCCCCGCGTGGAACAACTTTTCCTCTTTCGTCTCCGTAGCTTAAGTGGGCACACAGAACTTCTTGACAGAGGCGTGCACTCACTTCAATAGGAGGCCCCAAAGTTGACTTGTTATCGCCGGGGCTGCGCGCGGTCGCAATCTCAAACGCCTCTTGGAGGCCACAATGGGTAAGCAGAAAGACGAGAACAAGAAGGCTGCCAAGTCCAAAGCTCTGTCTAAGAGGGGACCGGCTGCTGCAGTCTCTGCCAAGGGGACGTCGACTGCGGCATCTGAGGCTCAATCTGCTGTTGCTTCCAAGGCCAAGGCGAGTGTGATTAAGAAGGTTGCGGGGAAAAAGATGGGTGCGCGTGTAAAGGCTTCGTCGATTGTGCTCTCCCCCGATTATCGTCCTTCGGATGACGAGCCATTCATGAACGAGCGGCAGCGGGTCTACTTTCGCCAGAAACTACTCTCGTGGAAAGAGGAGATTCTGCGCCAGACCCGCGAGACGCTCGCAGGGCTACACGCGGAGTCGACGCAGCACGCCGACCTTGCCGATCGCGCCACGTCGGAGACCGATCGGGCACTCGAGCTCAGAGCCCGGGACCGGCAACGCAAGCTCATAGCCAAAATCGATGCAGCGATTGCGCGTATCGAGGACGGCAGCTACGGGTATTGCGAGGAGACAGGAGAGCCGATCGGCCTCAAGCGCCTCGACGCGCGCCCTATTGCGACACTCTCAGTTGAAGCTCAAGAGCGCCACGAACGTCGCGAGCGTGTCTACCGCGAAGACTGAGCACTTCGTTGCGGTCTGCCCGCCATTACCCACCCTCGTGTTTGGGCCCGCCACCATCATCTGACGCGACCTTTTCCTCTTCCTTATGGCGCGCACGTTCTTGCGCCAAGCGAATGAGGAACGCTCGCACGCCATCTAGGTCGCGCAGATGCACGTCGACTTGCGGCTTTGCTATTGCGATGTCCCGTTCGCGTAGTGCTTTTATGATCTTGGTGCGTAGCGCCGTCTCGATGCGACTGGCCTCCGTGACGTCACGAATGGCGACCGTCACCGAGAATACCAGCGCATTCTCACAGATATCGTCAAAGGTGACGTCCGGTGCCGGATCGTTTAGTGCACCCGGGCACCGCGCCGCAGCGGTTGAGAGGGCAGCTAAGACCACATCGGGATCGGCCGATTGTGCGACACCAAGGCGTACCTTGATGTTGAGGTTGCCGAACAAGCGCGCCACTGCATTTTCGATGGATCGGCGGATCATTGTTGCTCTCTGCAGAAAAGTAGCTTTGGCGGCATGCCGCAGCCCGAGTGAAGTTGCGGCCCGCCCAGCAAAGTTTGCCGGATCGTGCATTGCTTCTTAACGGATTCCGAAGGCGTGACCGAGGAACGAGCGCTGCTTGGCAGAAAACGTCTGCTGGGCGTCAGCCGCATCGGTATCGCCTGAACGTTTGGTACTGATTCCCGATTCAATCACCACGTCTTCTAGGCCCCGATCATCACAAGATGTTCTACGTGATCCTGGCGGATCAGCAACAACTTGTGGCGCCGATCGAGGTTCGACTGCTCGATGATTTCAAGCCTTAGCCCCCCAGCAGGTCGACAGAGATGAACTCCCGGCGAGGAGCCTGCGTGCAAACAGCCTGCCAACAAAAACTGCAATGGCGCCAAGAGCAACGATGACTAGGTTTACACCAATGTCCACATCTTGCCTCCACGCGGCGCCCGCCGCGCCCCTCTTAAGTGGATGACTCGGCGCAGCAGTTGAAGTGCGCCTCGATTCGGCACGCGCTTCAAGTGGGAAGCAACGATTCAGCCCCGATTTCGATTGCAATGCAGGGCCGTTGCGGCTGGACCGCGAGAATCTATCGCGCCCAATTCATGCGATTTTAACACTAATGATTGAAGTATTTACAGTGAAAGCAGCGGCATCCAGTCGGTTTTGCTGCAACGCAAGCCAGCTGCCTTAAGGCTCTGTTGCTGCTGAATGTGTGCCGGGTTGCATGTGGTGTTCGCAGCCCATTGTAGAGTAAAGCGTATCAGGTCCTTATCGCCCATGCCGGCGTCCGAACCCTCATCCCCCCAGAATCAGCTAGCTTTCCGCTTCATGCGCGATCACGAAGCGATAGAGATGCAAACCGTGCCCTTCGACGCTAATAGCAGCATGTTGAAGGGATTTGGCGGCTATCTGCCCACCCTCGCCGCCATCCTGGCTGCGGGAGGCGCGGTGTTCGCTGTTGCCGCAAGCGGCATGGGCCAGCCTCTGCTCATGACCTTAATCGCGATGTTGGCGATCGTCGGCCTATTTTTCCTGTTTGCTTTCGGGGCTGGTTACGTTCGCCTGACAGAACGCCAGCCTCTCACGGAACTTGTCAAGACGTTAACCGATGGGCTCGACACGGGCGTGATGATCGCGCGTCGTGACGGCGTAGCAATCTACGTCAATGCAACTTTTGAAACGATTGTTGAGAAATCCAACATCGACAGCCTGCGCTCACTGGAAGAGTTATTCATCGGCGAGCCACGGGCCAATGCCGCTCTTTATCGTCTCACGCGGGCCGCTGAGCGTGGCGAGCTTCTTTCAGAAGAGTTCCGGCTGAAGCGCAACCTCTCAGAAACTCGGACCGCCAGAACCATACGCGTAAGTGTGCGTCCATTCGATGCCAAGCCCTCTAGGTATAAAAATGGGCAGCTTATAGTGTGGAGCATTGCCGACGTAACGTATGAGCGCGAGCAAGAAGCGGCCCGCCTGGCGCGCGTTGAATCACAGTTGGGATATTTTGACTCATCACCGCTTGGTCTTGCGTCTGTCGCTGCGGACGGCCATCTGTGCCATGTCAACACTACTCTGGCCCGCTTAATTGGGCGCACATCGCGGTCACTAACAGAGCAGCCAGTAACACTTGCTGATGTAGTCTCTGGTGATGGCGCGGAGCTAGTAGCACGCCTATCGGCGCGTGCGCAGGAAGAGGCTGCAACCCTCGATGTAGATCTTCTTAGGGAAGACGGCCGAATCGTACCCGCGCGGTTGTTCGCCAAAATTTTACCGGCGGGCAAAGGAATGACTATTGCCGCGCTGAGCCTCGCCCAAGAAAGAACCACCGCATTTGAGGGTGACGCTTCGGCTGCCCGCTTTGCTCGCTTCTTCCAGTCGGCGCCATTCGGCATCGCCATCCTCGGGCCAGACGGTGGTATAGCCAGCGCCAATGCGGCATTTTCCAGGATGGTGCTTGATGGCGCTCCTGGCACGGGCATTACAGCCTCGCAAGCGCTTTGCCGGTCGGTCGATCCAGACACAAAAACTGCGGTCGAAGCTGGTCTGAAGCGTGTGCTCTCGGGCCGCGCCAACATTGCACCAGTGGAGATCACAGTCGGCGCCAAGAAGGATCACGTCGCGCGCGTCTACATGAGCCCGTTCGTGGCAGCAGGTAGCACCCATGAAGCCGCCATCCTCTACCTCATTGATGCGACCGAACAGAAAGCGCTGGAAGCCAAGTTCGCGCAAAGTCAGAAGATGGAGGTTGTGGGTAAGCTCGCAGGTGGCGTAGCGCACGACTTCAACAACATGCTGACCGCGATCCTCGGCTTTTCCGACATGCTCTTGACCATGCACCGTCCAACGGACGTGGCTCACAAAGACATCATGAACATAAAATCCAGCGCCAATCGGGCGGCCGAGCTCGTCAGAAAACTCCTTGCGTTGGCCCGGCAGCAAACGTTGCAGAATGAGGTGGTAAATCTTGGCGAAGTTCTAACGGACGAGTCGTCACTGTTGAAGCGCTACCTTGGCGAGAAGTGCGGGCTCAAGATTTCTTCGGAGCGCGACTTGTGGAATGTCATGACAGACAAGCACGAGTTCGTGCAAGCTCTGTTTAATCTCACGACAAACGCCAAAGACGCGATGGCCGAAGGAGGCACTCTCACCATTCGCGCGCGCAATATTCCGGAGCGCGAAAGCCAGAAGCTCGCTCATGACGGTTTTTCTATGGGCGAATACGTTTTGATCGAGGTGCAAGATACCGGGCATGGCATGAGCCCCGAGGTGATGAGCAAGGTCTTCGAGCCGTTCTTTACGACGAAAGATATCGGCAAAGGGACGGGCCTGGGTCTGGCTTCGGTTTACGGCATGGTGAAGCAGTCTGGAGGCTTTATCTATCCCGAAAGCGAGGCAGGCAAGGGTACCACGTTTAGCATATACCTGCCGCGCTATCATTCAGAGAATGAAGACGAGGTAGTCGCGACCAAAGAGAAGCGCAAGGAATCGCGCGCCGCCGATTTGACCGGAACGGGCCGCGTTCTGCTCGTCGAGGATGAGGAGGTTGTGCGCAACTTCGCAGCCCGCGCCTTGAAGCGTCAGGGTTATAAGGTTCTGGAAGCCTCCACCGGTGTTGAAGCGCTTGAGGTTATGGAGAAGAACCAGGGCAAGATCGATATAGTCGTCAGCGACGTCGTAATGCCGGAGATGGATGGGCCGACGCTCTTAAAGGAACTGCGCAAGAAGAATCCTGACCTCAAGATCATCTTTGTCTCAGGCTATCCCAACGATGCCTTCAAGTCGGTCCTCGGCGAGCAGGATTTTGCATTTCTACCCAAGCCGTTTTCCCTGCCCCAACTTGCCGCTAAGGTGAAAGAGGAGATGGCGCGCTAGGCCGTGCTGAGCAGCTCCTGAAGCAATTTTCATCGCGTTTTGATGATCCCGGGCTGTGCGCTGCATGCGCTGAGCACTCTTTGCCTTCCCTCGGCGCTCGATGATCGCTAGCCTCGTTGCTCGATAATTGATCGAGGACACGCATGGCGGCTAACTACGACGTCATCGTCATCGGTGCTGGACTGGGAGGGCTGACGGCGGCTGCGCTGTTGGCTCAAGCTGGTCGCAAGACACTTCTGATTGAGCGCAACTACGGTGTCGGTGGCGCGGCGTCGACCTATAAGGCTGGCGAGCTTGTTATCGAGGCATCGCTGCACGAGACGGCGGATCCCTACAACCAGATTGACCCCAAGCATCACGTGCTCTCTCGTCTGGGAGTGCTGGATGCGGTCCAATGGATACCGACAGGCGCGCTGTATGAGGTGCGGGGGGGACCGGTGGGAGAGCCCTTCGTTTTACCCGATGGATTTTCTGCCGCGCGTGCCGCACTGTGCGATCGCTTTCCTTCGGCCCGAGACGGGATCGTTTCCGTGCTTGGCGAGATGGAAAAGATCGCGACGGGTCTAGGCGTATTTAGTAAAGGGCGTGCGGCCTTTCGCGATCCTCGACAAGCGCTTTCGGCGGCAATGAAGCTGGGCCCGCTCATGCGCGGTTGGCGTTTGTCGCTTGCGCAGCGTTTTGCGCATGCCTTTGGCGAAGACGAGGCATTGAAGTGTGCGCTGGCGGCAAACCTGCCTTATTGGCACGACGATCCCGATACGCTTTCTTGGATCCTATTCGCCGTAGCTCAAGGTGGATACCTTGGCTGCGGTGGCCGCTATATACAAGGCGGATCGCAGCGATTGAGCAACGCCATGGCCCGTGCCCTCAAATCTGCGGGCGGAGAGCTTATTCTGCGACGCCCGGTATCAGAAATCCTGTTCGATCGAGAAGGCCACCTGTCGGGTGTAGCGCATGCGCGTGCCAACGGCGAAGGGCGGGTCGAAGTTTACGCGCCTGTCATTGTAAGCAATGCCGCGCCAGTCCACGTCGCCAACATGTTGCCGACCCCCGCGGTTGCGCGTTTCTGGACACCGTATGCCGATCGGCGGCTGTCCATCTCATTATTCTCGGCCACGTTCGGTCTGTCCGTGCGCCCGGCCGAGGTTGGACTCACGAGTTATTCCACGTGCTTGTTGCCCGAATGGATGCATTCGCTTTCCGACTATAAAAAGTGTGGCGAATTGCTGGCCAACATGCCGTCTGAGACCATGCCTGCTCTGACCATTGTCGATTACTCGGCGATTGATAGCGGTCTTGGTGGACGGCCGTACCCCGTCGCTGTCGTGGGCGTCGACAAGACTGCCAATTGGACGGGCCTGGATGGCGCGGATTACGAGGACAAGCGTAACCGGTGGCGCCAAGCCATCGTTGGTACGATTGATCGCGCGTTTCCTGGTTTTGCGTCCCACATCGAAACGGCCGTCTTTAGTACGGCGAGTACCATGCAGTCCTACCTCAATGCCCCGGACGGCGCGATTTACGGCTTTGCGCCGCTACCCCCTTCCGGTCCGATCTGGAAAGGTCCCGACAGCAAACCCAAAACGCCTATACCCGGCCTCTATCTCGCCTCTTCTTACTCCGGCAGCGGCGGTTTCACTGGAGCAATTCTCGCCGGTGCAATAGCAGCTGAGCAGGTTTTGAAGGAGAGATGAGTCGTCGCGGGCGCATGTCCGTTCGATCGGTAGCGAGACTTAACTTCTTATGTTCCGCCCGAGATGACGGGCGGTAATCAAAATGGAGTTGGGCGATGAATGATTTCTTTCCCCTGTTTGGGCAATCGGCCGTCGTTGCAATGGAGGCGGCCTGGTTAACGGTCGCTGTCTTCGACAATATTCGCTATCCGCACCTCAACGAGCGAGGTTTTGCGCGGGTGCTCGCTATGGATCTGGTCAAGCAGCAAGATCCAGAGGTTTACGCAGACGTATCCGACCGGCGGATCGAGAACCCAGGTATGGAAAAAACCCTGTTTCGCTTGCTGGTCGCGGCCGAGGTAATCGTTTCGATTTTGTTGTGGCTTGGCGCGCTAGCCTTGCTGCTCGCGGCCTTCGGACTCCTTGCCGACGAGGCGGCCAACACGTTGGCGCACGTCGGCGTGCTGGGGTTCATTGCGATTTGGGCCAGTCTTTTGATTGGCGGCCAGTGGTTTTGGTACCGGATCGGCTTAGCGGCGGCGCAACAGGCGCATTTCTTCCTGACCATATGGGGCATCGCAACCCTGACCTACCTTTCCACCGGGCTCTAATGGGTATGAGGAATTGGAACAATGACGGCGAAGGAAAGAGGCAAGCAAATCGATGCCCTCAAGGCTGAGATGACTACAGGTCGTGCCCGAGAAGCCACCAAGCAGCCCGCCGATCGCGGCTCCCGCCATACGCTGGGGGAGCGGGTCAAGGAGGATATCACCGTGACTGTTGAACAGCTTGCCGCTGAGAAAAAGAAATTGGAATCGGAGCTGTCCGCGCTCGAGAGCCGATTGAGTGCAACGATTGGCAAAGAGCGCCTCGAGCTAGAGAGAGAGATCCGTGATCACCCCCTGCAAAGTGTGCTCATTGCGTTTGCCGTCGGCTTCATGGCCGCGAGCATTTTCCGTCATTGAGGAGAAGCCCCATGTCAGCGTCAACGTCACACTCTTTGCGCACGCTGGAGCTGCTTACGCGTATCGAG
>Ga0209013_10003785_pt1 | contig 13336 bp, 14 predicted proteins | sample Cruoilmetagenom2_FD_187291 | JGI IMG/M metagenome (GOLD analysis project Ga0209013, IMG submission 187291) | Oil polluted marine microbial communities from Coal Oil Point, Santa Barbara, California, USA - Sample 2 (SPAdes) (version 2) | ecosystem: Environmental > Aquatic > Marine > Oil seeps ... | reverse complement strand
GAACCATTTCAGCCTTTGAGCTGAAGTGCCGTGTGTAAAAGAGTCGGGGACAACATAACCCTGCTGCTGCATCTGTATCCTGTCATCTCCGACTGCATTAACAGCACGAAGAGCCTCTTCCACATCTCCTTCTTCCAGAATATTTTTCATTTTCTGAGCATGATGAACCCATATTCCTGCAAGGAAATCGGCTTGTAGTTCAAGTCTTACCGTAAGTTCATTTAATTTTTTCTGACTGGCTCTGCCGCGTTGGGAGTCAACTTTATCCATAATACCCAGGAGTTTTTGAACATGGTGCCCAACTTCATGAGCGAGAATATAAGCCATTGCAAAATCTCCGGTAGAACGGAATCTTCGTAGCATTTCTTCAAGGAAATCAAGATCTATATATACTTTCTCATCTGCAGGGCAATAAAATGGGCCTGTCGCTGCTCCGGAAAAACCGCACGCAGATCTTACTGATTGCCTGAAAAGGACAAGTTTAGGCTCACGGTATTTTCTTCCTGATGCAGTAAATATTTTATTCCAGACATCTTCTGTATCTTTAAGGACGACCGATATGAATTTTGTAAGATCATCATCCTGTGATACATTCCGGCCTGATTCTGTTTGAACTGTTTGAGTCCCGGGATCGAGCAATTGAAGGACCTGTTTCGGATTTCCCCCAAGAATTATAAATATTAATGCTATTATTATTCCGCCGATGCCTCCACCGAGGCTCATTTTTTTCCCGACACTTAATCTTCTGTCTTCAACATTGTCACTTCTTTCTCTTCCTCTCCAGCGCATTTATTCCTCCTGAAGGTTTAATTATTAAAAGTACTATTATATATCTGTTTTATAATATCTTTTGTTATTCTAGCGGGCGTTATCTTTACATCACCCTTATTTATTGTCTTATCTGCAAATTTTTCAATGTCATCCGGTTTTACTCCATATGTGGAGAGTTTGGTATTAACTTTAAAAGTTGAGAGGAAGTTTTTAATTCCTCCATATTTATTGAATTTGTCAATTATAGTTGAAACCTTACTTTTTGAAGTTGAATGATTCGTCATAAAATCCATAAAAGCAGGTAATAGAACTGCATTCGCCCTGCCATGGGGGATATTATAAAAAACAGTTAAAGGATAAGCCATTATATGAAGCAGTATTGTACTTGCATGTGCTATGGACACTCCTGCCAGCATTGAAGCATACGACATTTCATCAATTGCTTCAGCTTCTTTTGTAATTGCTCTTTTTAAATTACTCAGCACAAGATCGATTGCATGAAGAGCTATAATATCATTCAATTTATTTGCCTCAGTTGAAAGATATGCTTCAATAGCATGTGTCAGAACATCAAGTCCTGTATTTATCCTTAGTAATTCAGGCATGGAATCAGTTAATGAAGGATCCACTATTGCTGTTTTTGCAAATATTCCCGGATGAGAGAACCCACATTTATTATCATTTTTTTTATCAGAAAATACAGCAAAGGGGGTAACTTCACTTCCGGTTCCGGAAGTTGTCGGGATACAACAGACAGGCAGGGGATTGTTCAAAACAGGAGTTCCGTTTACATATTCTGATATTTTTCCACTATTCCCATATAAAACCGCTATCCCTTTTGCGGCATCCATAGCGGATCCTCCTCCAACACCCAATATAATGTCCGGTTCCCATTTACCTGAATACTTTCTTCCTTCTTCGATATTTTCAAAAGATGGATTTTCTTCTACTTTATCAAAGATCCTTATAGTTCTTACACTTAATAATTCCATGATGATTTTTTCAGCCCCACTTAATGAGAAAGAACCCGGGTCAGTTACAATCAGGATTTTTTTAAAAATATCAGGGATAATTGTTCTGATTTTTGTAATTACTCCACGCCCGAATTCAATATTTACCGGGATAAAAAAATTGAAATTATTTTTATTCATCAAATTTATTTTATACAATTTAAAAATTTAAATCGACTGTTGTTAACCCACATCTAACTGGAAATAAGATGTCGAAGTTTAAATTGTTCCAGAAAATAAAAATGATATAAATGTAGAAATTATTGATACATTATACTAATAAGTATTTATGGGAATCAGTTATGAGATAAAGTGCAGGAGATGTATGTTTCACCGAACACTAAAAAAGGGAGTAGGTGAGGATTTCAATATATTTGAAAACATACTGAAAAAGTATCATGTTGATAATAAGAGGCAGATTTTAAGATTATTGAAAAATTATGGATTAAAAACTAAAATGAGACAAAGATCTCCAAAATATGAAAAGAATCCATTTGCTGAAGAACGGATCTACAGATGCCGGAAGTGCAGCAATATTGAGAGCCAGCTTTACATAAGGATAAGTGTTCCGGCACAATGGATGTTTGATCCATCAAATATAGACAGTTCACCTGAGAATGGTAATATATTGTTCAGAACAATAAACAGGTGTTCAAGATGTAATACCAGATTAAGACACTTTAAAGGTGAGTTGGATACACTGGACTGTCCGGACTGTAAACAAAATGATATAGAAGTACTTTCAAAAACAAGTTGGATTTAATACCACTCCCGGCCTTAAAGACCGGGAGCCGTATTTAAAGTTATGCTTTTGTTACGTTAGCAGCGTAATCGCCTTTGTCGCCCTGACGGACTTCAAATTCGACTTCCTGGCCTTCATCAAGAGTTTTGAAACCATCTGTCTGGATCTCTGCATAATGAACAAATATGTCATTACCATCTTCCATTTCGATAAAACCATAACCCTTTGAAGCGTTAAACCACTTTACTTTTCCTTTTGCCATTTTTACCTCCTGTAAAAATTTGGTGGAAATAGAGGTAGAAATTCATAATGACTAAGAAATTTTTGGATTTTTTTGAAATTATTGATTTCTAACCTTTACTTTTTCCTGATTAATTTTTAAATTTTATCAATTTTGTAAAACACGATTAAATGTGATTAAAACATAAATGATAAACTAATTTACCTTTGTAACACTTGCTGCATAGTCGCCCTTATCACCCTGGCGAACCTCAAACTCAACTTCCTGGCCTTCATCAAGCGATCTGAAACCATCAGTCTGAATCTCTTTGTGATGGACGAAAATGTCATTCCCGTCTTCCATTTCGATGAAACCGTAACCTTTGGAAGCGTTAAACCATTTTACCTTACCTCTTGCCATAATATAACTCCTTAAAAATTTGCAGAAATTTTAAGATTAAGAATTGTTTTGATTTTAGTTTCCTTGATCGTGAACATTTCCTGCATTTTAAAATACTATTTTATCTAAACTATTTGTAAATGTCAAATTATTTCTTTATACGTAAACATTATTAATAAAGTTATAGTGGATATTATTATTAATATTGCCTGGATATATGATCGATCTTCTTCAATTTCTCTTTATAATTGAAAGTTTTTACCCTTAGTAAATCACCATATTGCGAGAAGTGCACCGTTTATCATAAAATAAACCAGCCTGTACCCTGACCCGATAAGCCATAATTTTATAGGAACTCTGTTAAACATGGCATTAGAAAGGTTTACCATAGCTATAATTCCTATACCTATCATTGCACCTAAATGAATACCCTTGAAAAGTGTATCGGCTCCTGTCATTAGAACAAGAGAAGCAAGTACAACTGCTTCAACAAATGATGTCATGACACTTATCAATATAGAACTATTTTTTCCATATAATTTTCTTTGATATACTAAAAATATAAGAACTATTCTGAAAAATAAGTTTTTATTACATCATACTCGTTTATTGTAATTGATCTGGATCTGACAAGCCTGTCAATAAGAAGATTTGCTCTCCACATCATGTAACCGGAATCAGATGAGGGTGTAACCCTCAGCGGTTTCGGTATAACAGCGATCAACCTGATGATCTCATGGTTTTCCAGTTGATCAACACTTTTGTGAAAGAAGAATTCTGAAGCAGCTCCCACACCGAATATTCCGTGCCCGAACTCAATAACATTCAGGTATATTTCAAGGATCCTGTCTTTTGATAAATGTTTTTCAAGCCTTCCTGCAATGAAGAATTCTCTTATTTTTCTGTAATAGGATTTCTCTGTTGAGAGATAAATGTTCTTGGCCAGCTGCTGGGTGATAGTACTTCCTCCACGAGATTTTTTTCCGGTTGTAAGATTTTTCTTTATCGATTCTTTTAATTCAAAATAATCTATTCCTTTATGATTGTAAAAATCTATATCTTCAGAAACTATAACTGTTCTTTTAAGGAGTGTAGGGATCATAGGGAGCGGGGACCACTTTCTTCTTATTTTCAGAGTTTTACCGATTCTCTTATTCTCTTCTATTCTTTGAACCATCATTGAGGTGTCATCCGGTATGCCCGTGATTAAATTCCTTACATCAGGGAGACTGGTAAAAAAATTTATAATTAAAGCTGTAATGATCAGAATAAGAATCAGGAAAAATGAGAGGATCTTCTTTTTAAGAAAATATTTAAAAAATTTATTAAAATATTTAATAATGGACAAAAACGATTTCATTAACTGATTTTAAAGTATCCTGAGATTAAGGTAAACCTTTTTTCTAAATATAACCGGTAATCGAAGCTCTTTAAAAAGTTCGTGATTTATGTTAAAATATAACTTAAATCCATCATTTGTAACAGGAGAACAAAATGAAGAAACTGACATTTCTTTTTATAATATTATTTATTTCAGGAAGTATTTATCCCCTTTCAGGGACTGCAATCGATTTTGAAGCTGTTGACATAAACGGCAAAAGTATAAAATTGACAGAATTCAAGGGGAAAATTGTTATACTCGATTTCTGGGCAACATGGTGTCCTCCATGCATTAAGGAAATACCCAATCTCAAAAAAATATATTCTAAATATAAAGATGAGGATTTTGAAATAATCAGTATCGCACTTGAAAGAAAACCTAAAGAGCATGCTTTAAAGTTTGTTTCTGACAAAAAAATGGATTGGGTTCACATTATTGATAAGGATAAGGGGAGAGAGATTGCTACAGAATACAAGATTAGATATATTCCCACAATGTATGTGATCAATAAGAAAGGAGAGATCATAGAGTCCGGTATCAGGGGTGAAAAACTCGGAGAAAAGATAGCTGAGTTATTGAAATAGATCAAGATATAAATTAATATTGAACTATGTCTTCCGGATATGGTTCGAAAATATACAAAAATAGAAAAAAGTCTTATTTCCCTGTTGTAATGTCGTCTATAGTTGTTCTTTTCATTATTATTCTATTTTTTATTGCAAAGGGTAAAAAAAAGATAGTAATTGTTGAGAAAGATCCTCCCCCCAATATTGCGATCAAAGAGAAAGCTTTGCTGAAGGGCTTAGACAAAAAAAAAGAGATCACATTCAATGGAGAAAATAAATATGACAATACTTCCACTTTGCCGGAAAACAAAATTGATTCAGACATCATTACAAGAGATGAACTGCTTGCAATTCAGAACAGAGCCATATTTCTTATAAAAAAAAAGCAATATAAAGAAGCTGTTGATGAGTATAATGTCCTTTTAAAGAATGATAAAAGATTTTTAACTATCATAGGGATCTGTTACTACTGGATGCATGATAATGAAAAAGCCTTAGATCTTCTCAGGGATGCTGAAGATCTGGGGTATTTCCCCTACAAAACAAAAAAGTACCTGGCTTTCACATATTATGAACTTAATGAACTATCTGAAAGTGAAAAATATGCTGAAGATGCATTAAAATTCGGACAGGATCCAGAATTAAAAGAGCTTATCAGAAAATTAAAAAAAGAAGAAAATGTTATGAGGAATTATAAAGATCTTGGTATGGAAAATTTCCTGATACAATTCAGCAGAGAAGAGCATGATCAGTTAAGAACAATAATCTCGGATTATTTGAAAGAGGCATATAAAGAGATCGGGAAGAAGCTTGATTATTTTCCCAACAAACAATTTGTTGTGATACTTTACAATGAGAAGGATTTCTTTGATGTTACCAGAGCACCCGGTTGGGCAGGAGGACTTTATGATGGCAGGATCAGGCTTCCGGTTAAAGGAATATCAGGACCTGATGAAAGACTCAGAAAAGTGATCTATCATGAATATACTCATGCTCTGATCTCCGAGATTACACGAGAGTGTCCGTTATGGATCAATGAAGGCCTTGCAGAATATTTCTCGGAGCGGGACCATGTTGATAATTTAAAAACTATTATACCTCTTCATAGAATTGAAAAAAGGTTCCCTTCCGGAGATCCGCGCCTGGTCGCATTGGCATATAGATCCAGTCATGATGCCGTTGAATTTCTGATCGATAAATACGGAATTTATTCAGTTAAAGAACTACTTGAAAGTTTTGGGGATGGGATGGATATAAATTCAGCTTTTGAATCGGTCCTCTATGTCTCCTATAAAGACTTCCAGTCAAAATGGCGAAAGGAAAAATGACATTACAGCCGGATTTTCTAACGATCAGATCCATCAGCGGACCCTATGAGATAAAGGAGAAGGGCTCAAGATTTATTTCTAATATCTATCCTGTGGGGGAAAAATCCGGGGCTGAGGAAATAATAGGTGAGATCAGGAAAAGATTTTATGATTCTACACATGTATGTTTCGGATACAGGATAGGGGAGGGTGAAGAAAAATGTTTGCGGTATAGTGATGATGGTGAGCCCTCCGGAACAGCCGGACTGCCAATCCTGAATGAGTTAAGGAGTAAAGATATTTTCAATGTCCTGATCGTAGTGATAAGGTATTACGGCGGGACAAAACTTGGAACAGGGGGCTTGGCGAGGGCCTATAGAGATTCTGCAAAACTTGCTGTTGAAAACTCAAAAATAATAAAGAAGATAAGAACAAGAAAAGAAATAATAGATCTCCCTTTTGAATTGGAAAGTGACCTTTTGAAATTGATAAACAGGTTTAAGATAAAACTTATTGAAAAAAAATATTCAGAGGATGGAGTTGAGGTTGATCTGGATATCCCGATCAGTATTTATGATACCTTCAGGGATACCCTCATCAACTCTACAAAAGGAAAAATCAGATTTTAACTATGTTAATTATTTCCTTTTTTCAATATCTTTTAAAAATACTTTATATACTTCAATATCAGCTGACCCGGGAAACTTTTCAATAAGTAGTTTGTAATATTTTATTGCATTATCATTGTCTTTTTTCAAATAATAGAAATTTCCGAGAAGTACATATGCATTTTCAAGTTCTGGATTTTTTGAAATTGAAAAGAGGAGATTCTCTTCTACACCTTTTTCAGCTGCGGCCAGTTCAAATACCTTTTTATCACTCTCTTTCATGTTCTTTCTGTTCTTTGCTTTTTCAATTTTATCGACCTTATCCTTGAGAGTATTAAAATTATTCATGCCGATAATGTATTTGGCAAAGCTCAGGTATCTGTTATCCGGGTTAGTTTTAGAAAGTTCAACAAATGCCAAAAGGTATTTGTTTGAATTGTCAGTATTGCCGGCCTGAGAGAAATTTAATCCGGTAAGATAATTTGCAGTAGGGAAAAAATTAGGGAAAAGTTCTGCAGCAGTTGGATGGTTAATGAACTTCAGAAGATATTCATTAGATTTTTCCGGTTTCTGCAGCTGAAAATAATTAAATCCTATCCTGTAATCAAGTTCTACCGGCAATTTTGCATCAAGTTCCGCAAGTCCTTCAAGTCCGGAAAGTGAGATGAAAAGTTTGTTGGCTTCATCTACTTTTCTAGTTCTGAGGAGGGAAGTTCCGTATTTAAGGGTAGTATCAATAAGTGCCTTTTTTGCCGGAACATTATTTTTGTTTATTTTTAATGCTATATTTAGTTCCTCATATGCATCCTTATAATTCTTTTTAAATGAATGAATTGAAGCAATCTTGTAGTGAACCGTATCCATATCCGGATAAATTTCAATTGCCTGTTTATATAACTCCATAGCTTTATCAAGATCTTTTGCTTTTGTGGCTTTATCGCCTTTTTTTTCAAACTTAAGTGCTTTTCTGGGTATTTTCACATCCTTACCTGAAAGGACACCACTGAAAGTGCTGAATAAAAAAAGTATTGTGATAACAAGAATCAGATGTTTTTTGTTCATTTAAATCTCCTGTATTATTTTTTTTGAAGTATATAACCTTTTTCACAAAAAGAAAAGTAATAATATATAGAATTTTACAGAATAGAAATTTTAATATATCATTCATTCTAATATGAGCAGATTAATTCAATTTATACTATTCTTTGCTGTTTTTTCCAGTATATTATTTGGAATCCATTTTTATATTTTTAAAATGATATCAAAGAATCTTGAATTCTCTCTGAAGGTGATCAGTTTCATCAAATGGTTGTTTATCATTTCGGGCTTTTCAATAATTATCGGGCAGGTGCTTAGCAGATTTGCTGATATACACTTTATAAAATATTATGCCTATTTATGGCTTGGCCTTATTTCGATCACTTTCTCTTTTTTTATAATTGCTTCAATTTTGAAAATTTTTATACCCTCCGGTTCAAAAATTATTGTTCTATCTGCATTGGTTATATCAATGCTTGTATCACTATATTCTATTGTCAACAATGCCACCGGCCCGAAAACAAGAGATATTGAAATAGTAACAACTAAAAATATCGGCATAGAAAATGAGTTCCGGATCGTTCAATTATCAGATGTTCATCTCGATGAATCATCAAATATGAAACGTGTACAAAAACTTGTAGATAAAATAAATTCACTTAAACCGGATCTTATTCTTATAACAGGCGATCTGATAGATGGCCAGGTTCATGAAGATTGCGAATTGTCAGCAATATTAAAAAGTATGAAATCCGTTTATGGTGTTTATGCAGTTTCAGGGAATCATGAATTCTATACAGGTATCGATGTTTTTAATAAGCTTGCAAAAAGATCTGATATTAAAATTCTAAATGATGAAAAAAAAAATATAACCGAATCAATAAGCCTTATCGGCTTAGAGGACCATACTTCATCTAAAGCTGGGAATAAGGGGTTTAAGCCGGAAATTCTGTTTGGACTTGATAAATCAAAATTTAATATTCTCGCCGGGCACAGGCCCTATGGAATTGAGAACAATGGTGAATCCGGAATAGACCTTCAATTAGCAGGTCATACTCATGCAGGTCAAATACCTCCGATGGACCTTCTGGTTCAACTTGTTTACCGGTATCCTAACGGACTCTACAGATCAGGGAATTCCTTCATATATACAACCTCCGGGACCGGAGTATGGGGTCCACCGATGAGATTTTTATCGAAATCTGAAATAGTGTTGATCAGGGTAAAAAAGGGTAAAAATATCTCCGGTAAAATCGTTAAATAACCTTATATAAATTTAAGGTTAAATTTTTTCTTGACATTTATGAGGGTATAATTTATAAATTATTTTTAATTTTTCATTGATATTCACTATTATCAATAATTTTAGAAATTCATAGGAGGTTTTTTTAATGAGCAATATGGGGCCTTATGACGAGATAAGAAAAACATTTAATTGGAAGATATCAGAAGATGAACTTGAGTACAAAGATGGAAATGATATCAACATCGGATGGTATTGTTCGGACAGGATCTGCAACATGGGTAAGGGTGATAAAGAGGCCCTGATATGGGAAGGTTTCTCCGGAGAAGTTAAAAAATATACTTTTAATGATTCCAGAGTAATAACAAATTCGATCGCTTCATTTCTTGAAAAAACCGGTGTAGAGAATGGAGACAGAGTATGCCTCTTCATGGATAAAATTCCTGAACTCTATTTCGGATTTCTAGGAATTCTTAAAATGGGTGGAATAGCTCAGCCGTTATTCAGTGCTTTCGGTGGAGAATCTCTTTTTACAAGACTTGAGGATGCAGAGACAAAAGCAATAATAACTCAGCGAAAACATGTGGGAAAAGTAAGGAAGATCCGTGATGAGCTCCCTTCACTGAAATATATTATTATTGTTGACTACGATGGAAGTAAACCACTGAGAGAGAGGGAGATATCTTTTTCTGTGGAAGAATATGAAAAAGTTGAAGAGTATGAAGTTTTTAAAACTAAAGCCGAGACACCCTCAGTTCTTCACTACACATCTGGAACAACAGGAAAGCCGAAAGGAGCTCAGCATGTCCATTATTCTCTTATTTCTCAATATATTTCCTCAAAATATGTACTTGATCTGAAAGATGATGACATCTATTGGTGCACAGCTGATCCGGGCTGGGTAACAGGCACCTCTTATGGGATCATCGGCCCGTGGTCAAACGGTATCACTCAATGTGTCCTGGATTCAGGGTTTAAAGCGGATAGCTGGTACAGGTTCATTGAGGAACATAAGATAACCGTATGGTATTCAGCTCCAACCGCAATAAGAGCATTAATGAAAGACGGTAAGGAAGCTGCAGATAAATTCAACCTCAAATCATTAAGACATCTCTGCAGTGTGGGAGAGCCTTTGAACGCTGAAGCTGTCCAATGGTCTACTGAAACTTACGGACTTACATTTCATGATACATTCTGGCAGACAGAAACAGGGAGTATGGTAATAACAAACTATCCGGGAATGCCAATCAAGCCTGGATCTATGGGAAAACCTTTTCCCGGGGTCGATGCTACTGTTCTTGATCTTAACACTCATGAGCCGATAGAAAAGAAGGGAGTTGTAGGCCTGATTGCCCTCAAGCCGGGATGGCCTTCAATGTTCAGGTCATATTGGAATAATGAAAAGACATATAATAGCAAATTCATAAATGGATGGTATGTCTGCGGAGACAGAGCAAGTATCGATGAAGATGGATATTACTGGTTTGTCGGCCGTGATGATGATGTTATCAATACAGGAGGCCACCTAGTCGGCCCTTTTGAGATCGAGTCTGCTCTTCTTGAGCATGAATCTGTAGCAGAGTCTGCAGTAGTTGGAAAACCTGATCCTGTAAATATGGAAGTTGTTAAAGCATTATAGCTCTCAAACCAGGTATTGAAGTTACTGATATGTTAGAGCTTGAAATTATGAACTTTATAAGAAAAAAATTATCTCCGCTTGCAATGCCTCAGGAGATAGAATTTGTTGAATCTCTCCCGAAAACGAGAAGTGGTAAGATCATGAGACGTATGCTCAGAGCAAAAGAATGGGGCGAAGAGATTGGTGATACTTCAACACTTGAAGATGATTAAAATTATAATAAAGATTAAAAGGAGAATAAAATGAGTGAAATCAAAGATGTAGTACTGGAATACATTAAAGAGGAATACCTTGATGAAGATGAAGATATGGATATTAATTTTGATACACCACTGATCTCAGGTGGTATTGTTGATTCTTTTTCAATGGTATCTCTGAAGCGTTTTCTCGAAACAAAATATAAGATACAGATACCGGATGGGAAAGCTACTCCGGAAGCATTTGATTCAGTGACCAACATTTTTCAACTTTTAAAAGATTTTAACGTTAAATAGGAGACCCAAGTGGCATTCGGAAAAAAAGAGAGAGAACATTTAACAAATGAACTAAAAGGAATAGTGAACGACGGTATTTTCAAAGAAGAAAGAATTATATGTGCACCTCAGAATTCTGAGATCGATGTGATCTTTCCAGCAGGGACGGATGAGAAAAAGGTAATTAATATGTGTGCTAATAACTATCTCGGACTCTCTTCACATCCCGATGTTGTTGAGGCTGCCAGAAAGGGCCTTGATCACAGAGGATATGGAATGTCATCCGTTAGATTTATTTGTGGCACTCAGGACATTCACAAAGAACTCGAAGATAAACTGACAAAATTTCTGGGCACTGAGGATACTATTCTTTTCCCCTCATGTATGGATGCGAATGCAGGTGTTTTTGAGTCTTTTATGACTGAAGAAGATGTGATGATAGCTGACCGTCTGGTTCATGCTTCAATAGTTGACGGTATGAGGTTATGTAAAGCAATGACCGATACTTACAAGCATTCGAACATGGATCATCTTGAGAAAAAACTTATTCTTCATGAAGATAAAAGGCTTAAACTGATTATCACAGATGGTTCATTTTCAATGGACGGAGATCTTGCAAAACTTGATAAAATAGTAGAATTGGCTGAAAAATATAATGCACTGGTTTTTGTAGATGATTCTCATTCCAGTGGATTTATAGGGAAAACCGGTAGAGGAACACACGAACATTTTGATGTTGTGGGAAAGATCGATATTATTACAACTACTCTCGGCAAAGCTCTTGGAGGAGCATCAGGCGGATGCGTTTCTGGAAGGAAAGAGATCGTTGAAATGTGCAGACAGAAGGCAAGGCCTTATCTTTTCTCAAATTCGATCGCACCTGTAATTGTTGCAGCTTCAAATAAAGTAATAGACATGGTAAGCGAATCTACAGAAAGAAGGGATAAACTTGAAGATAACACAAAATTCTGGAGAAAGGGTTTGACAGAAGCCGGGTTTATTATAAAAGATGGAGAAACTCCGATCGTACCGGTTATGTTGTTCAATGCAAAACTTTCACAGGATTTTGCCAAAGATCTATACTCTGAGGGGATTTATGCAATAGGATTCTTCTTCCCCGTTGTAGCTAAAGGGCAGGCCAGGATCAGAACACAACTCTCTGCGGCACACGACATGGAGCACCTGGAAAAAGCTCTAGCAGCTTTCATCAAGATCGGTAAAAAATATGATATTCTGAATAAAACTAAGGAAGAAATAATAGCAAAATACGGAAATTAATATTTTCCTAAACTTTTTCGTCTTTTCTTCCGTCTAAAAAAGCGGGAGAAAAGAATGAAAAAAATTACATTTGTCATCTTATTTGTTATTTCAGGAATAATTCTGTTTTCACAGGTTGTAAATACAAACAAACCAATTAAAGGGGAATGGGATTTTAACAAAAAACTTCTCTGGGAAAAGGATTCCGCAGGGAAGAATGTTTTTGGTGAAATTCAAAACCTTGCAGTATCGGAAAATGGTGATGTTTTTATTGCTGATATGAAGAACAATCTGATTTTTATGTTCGATAAAAATGGAAAATTCATAAAAGACTTCGGCAAGAAAGGGGAAGGGCCGGGAGAATTAAGGGAATATTTCGGAGGTGATCAGCTTCACGTTACAAAAGACAGATTAATATTTGCTGACAGAGCACTTCTTCACTATTTTGATCTTACAGGAAAATATATAAACACTATACAATTCTCACCGCTGTTGAGGCCGAGAGAGTTTATTAATTCAGATAATTTTATTTCCGCACCTCCAACCGTTGATACCCGGAGTGGGAGTAGTGCAAAAATAACTCTTTTTAATGTAAAAACCGGAATTAAAAAAGAAATTGCGTCTTTCAGGCCTTTTGAAAAGGCAACTGACACTCAGGAAAGCGGCGGGAATCAGATAACAG
>Ga0209013_10003783_pt1 | contig 13338 bp, 15 predicted proteins | sample Cruoilmetagenom2_FD_187291 | JGI IMG/M metagenome (GOLD analysis project Ga0209013, IMG submission 187291) | Oil polluted marine microbial communities from Coal Oil Point, Santa Barbara, California, USA - Sample 2 (SPAdes) (version 2) | ecosystem: Environmental > Aquatic > Marine > Oil seeps ... | reverse complement strand
TCCGGGAGTAATGACCACTTTTCTTCCATTATAGGTTGAAGCCAGAGAAAATGAAGCCATTGTCCCGTCTATATTTCCATTAAAAGAGTCATCAAGTATAACTTTTCCGCCTGCATCAATACGCTGAAGCCTGTGATCTACTGATTTAAGTGTAGAGAGTCCTTTTTGAATTGTTTCATCATCTAAACCTAACTCTTTTGCTACCAAGACCGCTGCTGCCAAATTCATAGCATTAAAAGCACCCAGTATACTTGCAGAGTATCGTACGCCATTAAGTGTGAAACTTGTTGTATCCAATGTCGCCTCTATCTCTTCTATCACAAATTCTGGGGCAGGAATATTTGATCGTATATCCAGGTTTTCATTTTCCCCAAAAGTATGTATATTTGATTCTGGTTTTACCATAGCACTCTCATGTATCCAAGCAGTTTTAAGTCTGTTGGTCTGAAGTATTTCCATTTTTGTATTACGTATGTTTTCCATCGTTCTAAAGTACTCAATATGTGCAGGACCTATTTTACCTACCACAACATAATGAGGATTTACAAATGTAGTGATCTCAGAAATATCACCCTCACCTCTTGCACCCATCTCAACCACATACACTTCTGTATCTTCAGGAAGATCATCATTCACATCTTTCATTACACCACCAAGTGTATTGACTGATCTTGGTGTTGCATAGGTTTTATATTTGGCTTTTAGAAGATGTTCTACATAATTTTTGATGCTTGTCTTACCATAACTTGCAGTGATCCCTACTACTGTCAGGTCCTCCATCGTTTCTATCTTTTTTTGTGCTTTGACTTTAAAACCGTTAAAAAGCATTTTTTCTATAAAAATTGAAATAAAATAAGCTAAAAGAACAGGAATGACCACTGTAAAATGGCCTAATGCAAAAGTAACAAAAATAGCAAAAAGAAGCATAATTGCATAAAATCTTTTTACTCTTCCCGTCCAAACCAATGGTTTATCGAGCCCTCTATACCACTGAGTAAACAGTGCCAAATAAATGATTACAACAACAAAACCGTAACTACTTGTGTAACTTATAAGCATATAAAGTGCATAAGGAATTAAAAAGTAAGCAAAATGCCACCAGGTTTTCGTATGGTGAAATATCACACGCTCAAGCTTATAGCTGTACCACTGTAAATTTGTAATAAAGTAATACCCCATAGCCAAGAGGAAAAGTGCATAAAAAATAAAGTTCGTTAACATCATTTTGTAATATCCTTACATTCTTTCGTAATTGTATCTGCGATAAAAGCAGCATGTTTCAGGAAAAAGAAGTGATCTCCATCTAAGGGATAGAATTTAGAGTTCTCTATAAGTCCTGCTATCTTCTCACCGGTATAGAGTGGTGTTGCGGTATCTTCTTTTCCCCAGAAACATAAAGCATTACTTTTACTCTTGGCAAAGGAAGCTTCAAAGTCTTCATCCACCACATTTTTAAAAGTCTCATACATTTCATGACTCATTCCCTGTGCATCCGGAGCTACGAAAAGCTCACGTATCTTCTTCATACCCAGAGGCTTAAGCAGTTTAAACGTAGCAATTTTGATCTTCACAGACCAAGGTTTCACAGTAACAACCCCGGCAGAAGAGAGAAGCACTAAACATTCTGTATTTAGCAGTGTTGAAACTTTACCACCAAAAGAGTGTCCCATTGCTATTTGAGGGGTAACTCCAAGTTCAGTTAAAAACAGTTGTACTATCTGTCCGTAATCTTCCGTAGTCAAGATCATCTCATTTGTACTTTTACCAAATCCTGGCATATCAAGGTAAATATGTTTATATTCTGGTAACAGTTTACCAAATCCCTGTTTCATAATCTCTTTATTGCTTCCCCACCCATGAAGTACAAGTAAAACTTTTTCTTTTGTAGGGTTGACTAACTCATAAGAGAGTTGAAAAGGTTGTTCTTTGTAGATTATCTCTTTAGATGCCATTCTTCGCCATTCTTTTGAATTAAATTATTTTAACATAATAGAGTTGAACCCTCTGTTTAATCAAGATATTTTTCATCTTTCATTGTTTTCTCTTCTATATATTCTCTATATAACATTGCCAAACCAAAAGTAACAACTATGATCACTCCAGCAGTAACAGAGAGTTTAATAAAAATATCCCAAGGCATAACATTGCCCCACATTTGTACCAACAATACTATGGCAAACAGTGCAAAAATGATACCTGTGATCATACTCGCTATTTTCATTATTTTCATACTACACCCTTTTCTCTTTTTAAGATAACGACATACCCTTCTCTTTTAAACAATAGTAACATTCTACGAATATCTTTTTCCATCGTGACCACTTCCCAGCCTGCTCGTGCATTTGCATTTAGGAATTCTGAAAACTTCACAGGGTTTACTTTGGACTGCCCCAACAAAAGAGAACCAAGCATACCTTCCTGATAAATCACAGCTTTATACTCTGTCATATTCCAATCCTCAAAATTAATTGATGGATTTTACCATAAAGGGACTATTCATTAGCTTCAATATAAACACTCCACTCTCTCTGTTCTTCTTATGTTATAATAAAAAAATCGAGAAAGGAATTGATCATGTTAAAAGATTTAATTTATATAGGCTTGGGAGGTGCTCTCCTTGCCAAAGAGAAAGTAGAAAAAGAGCTCAGTGAATTGGTTGACAAAGGAAAACTGAATAAAGAAGAGGCACAGAGTTTCATCGATAAAGCAAAAGTCAAAGGTGAAGAAGAGGAAGAAGAGTTCAAAGCACATCTTAAAGAAGTGATCAAAGAGACACTTGAAGAGATGGGTGTGGCCACAAAAGAAGATATTAAAACACTTATTAAAGAGATGAAAAAGTAAGCCATTGCAAGCATTAAACTATTCACCCGGCCGTATTTGGCGGGTTTTCAACTTCCTTATGACTATTTTTCTGCTGATCAAGCATAAAGATCGTTTTCTTTTTTTTCGGCCTCTCTCACCTGAAGCACTGAAAATACAGATCAATCAGCTTGGTGCAAGTTTCATTAAGCTGGCACAAGTGTTAGCAACAAGAGCCGATCTTTTTGACGATGTTTATCTTGAAGAACTGCGCTCTTTGCATGATGAGATCCCTCCCATGTCATCCGAGGATTTCCAAAAAGTCTATCAGAGTGCCTTTCCTGATGAAGGACCTTTTAAACGTTTTGAAAAAACACCTATTGCCTCTGCTTCCATTGGAGAAGTGCATGAGGCTTGGTTAAAAAGCGGTGAGCATGTAGCTGTAAAACTAAGACGTTTTGGGATCGTTTCCCAGGTTCGCGCCGATATCCGCATCCTCATATTTTTCAACCGGATCTTCAGACCGCTATTTTCGCACTATACCAAAAACTCCATGGATGCACTGATCGCCGAATTCTCAGATATGATCCTCAAAGAAGTGAGCTTTCAGCAGGAGCTTTCCAATTTGAAGAGTTTTTCCGCCACGTATCAAAAAAGTGGTATCGTTTTTCCTAAACCTTATGAAACATATTGCAGTGATGATGCGATTGTAATGAGTTTTGAAGAGGGAATGCGTTTTGACGATAGAGAAGCCCTATTGGAAAATAAGATCGATTTTTATGCAACGATGGAGAAGCTGATCGTTTTCTATACCGAACAAATGCTTCTCAATGGTTATTTCCATGCCGATCCCCATCCCGGAAATCTTCTGATCCGAAAAGACGGGACACTGGTACTACTGGATTTTGGTATGGTCAAACGTATCAGTAATCCTGCGCGTATCGCAATTATTGAGATGGTCAAGTCAGCACATGAACAGGATTTTGAACTTTATATCTCTAGCTGTAAGCGTCTGGGAGTCATTGCCTATGAGGCACCACAAGATCAAATGACTGAGCTGGCACAGAGAATGTTTGACATCTTTGGTGATGACTCACTAGATGCCATCAGTATGCAGGAGCTTGCCTTTGGTGTTATGGCTTCAATGCGTGATTTTCCTTTCAAACTTCCACAAGAGGCTGTGTACATTCTAAGAGCCTCTGCCATCATTGAAGGTTTGGGAACTACCTATATTGACAACTTTAACGGTGTCAAGGATATTTTGCCTATTCTCCAAAAAAATATCCCCAGAGCATTAGGTGCTGACAACGGCATACTTGAAGCGCTGGCTGACGAGATGGGATCACTTCCTTTGACACTAAGACAAGTGCGTACAAGCATACAGAAGCTCAGTCAAGATGAGATACATGTACATCTATCTGAGAGGCAGATAGAATGGCTTGAAAGCCGAATCGGAAACCGTATCAATACATTCAAGAGTTCCCTCCTTCTTATTGTACTTGCATTTTTTCTGCTGGCTTTGGACCCATCTTTGAAGCTCTATGCTATCGTCATTTTTGCAGTAGGGGCGATCAGACTGCTCTATAAATAAACATTTTTCATTTGTATACAGTTAACTTATCTATATTATGATGCGCGCAATTTTCAAGTTCAGAATTCCAAATAAACACCAACTATCAAAGAAAGAATACACATGTATCACACAATAAAAAATCTCGTAGAGAACAGTAAATTTCAAATTATGGTAGGATAGACACAATCCAATTTTTTATAGAAGAGAAGTAGCTTTGAGGAACTGGACGACCAGCATAGTAGTTAATCTTCCAATGACCATTTGCTTTAGAAAAATGAAGTTTCTTTGCTTTTCCGTCTTCAGTGTATTCTACAGTTTGTCGTTCTGTCCCATTTGGGTGAACTTCTAAAATATTTATTTGTGGTGATTCATTGCGTGATGCTAGTTCTGCAGAGAGTTTTTTTTCTACTGCAAGGAGAGAAGATTCATCATCTTCTATCTTTGCAAGCTGTATCTTAAAAGTAGGATCTTCTAATGATAATTTTAAACCATATGATTCCAGCACCATAATATAAGATCTTTCTGTCATGATATCTTTGACACTTTGAAGATCACCACTATATAGTGATGTATAATAATGTTTTACGCTACTGGAAATGGCTTCATTCATTTTATACTCTTGCAAGTGCAACCTGGAATGATTCAAGGTGATTGTATGAGCCCTCTCTTAGGTTTTCATATACTCTTACCACATCATCTGGCATCTCCATTTTGTCAATTGCTTTTGTCAAATCAGCAATATCAAGTTCTTCAATAAAGATACCTTTCTCTAGTGCAGCTGTTAAAGAATCGCTTCCTTCTGCAACAAGAGTTGTATAAAGTTTTTGTAAAACATCAATATCAAAATTACCGACTTCATCTTCATTTACTCTAGATAGATCAATCTTGTATTTCTCACATAATTCTTGTGCAGAATCGATATGTCTTTGCTCTGAGAGTTGAATACTTGCAAAAGTGTTTTCCGATGGATACATTTCGCCTAATGTGATATAAACATCTCTAGCTAATTTTTCTTCCTGATAGATAAAGTATAGCTCATCTAGCTGTTCTTCTGTAAGTTTAGTTGTTGTAGCAACACTTTTACGACCTTTTGCATATGCGGAAGATGAAAGAAGTGCAATACTACTTGCACCAGTTACTAACATTTTTGATAAAAAACCTCTACGGTTGTTTTGCTTTGTACTTTTGTTCATGGAAAATCCTTTAATTTTAAATTGTAATTAGAAGAAAAAAGAGAAATATCATAACAATATTGGCAACCTGGCGATCTTTTTCAAGACCCATAGCTTTCCGTCCCCACCTCACGATAGGTTTGGCTTTTTCAATAACTAATTTACACGTTATAATAACAAATAAGTGTTAATTTAATGTGAATTTTTTACATTATTTTACTTGCAAATTTTCCCAATCAATATTTCTATTTTGTCTATGAATTTGGGATTTAAATAATTTATTATTCTTTGAAAATAAAAACCTTATACTCTAACATATTTTATAACGTTTATCGCCACAGCGATACCTTTTAAGTATTTTTAAGAGAGTTATAAGGTTTTAAATTGCCTACTCATTTCCTTCATGTATAGTATATTGTTTATTATCTACTTGCACAAGAGGTGGTAAATATTCAGTTTCAAAATAGTCATACCCCTCTTTAAGATTTACCCAGAAATCATACCACTCATTTTCTGAGTAAAGAGCCATATTCTCTTCTGTCATACGGAAGGGATATGCATGGACCTGTACATATTGCTTACCTTTATCCAATGCACTTTCTACCAATTCATAGATCTCTTCTATTTTATCATCAGTCATGGCATAACAGCCTATGGAGACGCAGTTTCCATGCACCATCAGAAATGAACCTGTACGGTCATGTGCACGATCATACTTGTTAGGATAACCAAGATTAAAAGAGAGATGGAACTTGCTGTTTGGATTTAAGTGATGTTTTTTTACTTTGTAAAAGCCTTCTGGAGATTGATTATCTCCTTCTTTCAGCTTTGGTCCAAGATCTCCGGAGTATGCACAAATGTTATAATCTTTTAAATGTTTATATTCAGTTTCAGAGCGTATCCACACTTCTAGTATGGACTCTTTTTTAAAGATACGTATGAACACAGCATCACCGATCTTAGCTGAAAGTTCTGTAAGTCTCTCCTCAAGGGTATCATCCATGAATTTATTTACAATTATATTCTCGATCATTTGTGTATCTGCCATAGACATAAACTCCTCATATGTCATTGTATCATTTTGCTGCATTAATGTTTCAAAAGTAATGTTTTGTTCTGAAAGCATACTTACTGAAGAAGCAGTCAAGGTGTTTTTTTTCTCTTTAACAGGAGGATAAAGGTAAAAAAGTATGAGAGAAAAGAAAAGAAGAAGAGTGACAAGGATATCAGCTAAAATTAGCCATGCCCTTGTCATAGATATCCTATTTAAAAGTTAAGTTGTTGTGAGTTGTCATAACCATACACATCAGCCAAGGATAACAGTTCACCACTCTCATTTACATATGTTGTTAAATATGCCGTATGAACCGGTAAACGCTTGGTAATTTTCAGGTAGTGTGTTTTTTTACTGTCATATTTTGTAGTAACATCCCCATAATCATGGGCTGTATAATTTTTAGAGATAAATTCAAGCATATCTTTTGGTTTATGAAGTCTTACGCAACCGTGGCTGTATGCACGTTTTTTTCTCTTAAAAAGACTTTTTGCCGGAGTATCATGCATATAGACAGAGTGATGATTCGGGAAAATAAATTTTACACGACCCAAAGCATTACGATTTGATGGTATCTCTATGAACTTGAACGGTACATATCCTTTTCCACCTACATATGCTTTGGCATTCACAGGATTAAAACTCAATGCAGGTGAATCTAAATTATAGTCTTTACGCATAACTAAACGGTGGCTTTTCAAATAACCAGGATTTTTTAATGTTTTTGGAATGATCTCATTTCTGGCAATACTGTCCGGCACATTCCATGTGGGATTAAGTGTAATATATTTTAGGTCTGCAGAGAAGATCGGTGTTTGATTCTTTTTCGTACCTACAACAACTCTCATATTTACTGATTCTTTATCCTTTTCGATCACACGGATGATGTACTCAGGAATATTTACTAAAGCATATGTTTTCCCCAAACCTGGCTTTAACATCTTCACTCTTTCAATATTCATACGTATTTTACGTTTAGATGCAGGATCTTCAGCCAATTTATATTTAGCGATCAATTCATTGAACTGTTTATATTCAGGAACATAAGGTTGCAGTATTTTCTCTATGCTCTGCCCTGCTTTGATCTGCATTCTTATATTGGAACTTGAAACTGTTTGTTTGTAACCACTTTCAGTATTAATGATACACCCATTCGCAAGGTTATCTGTATATGCTATTAACAGTTGGCTCATAAGCTGTGAGTTTTTACTCTGCTTCACTTTTGCATAAAGTGCCTGCTGATCACAGATCGACATATATTTATCTGTTTCCAATATTTTTAGAAATTCACTTTTCTGTGATGATCTCCAACCCTCTGAGTCCGGTGTCCCCACACATCCACTCAGTATAAAAGCAAATAACAGTGCTAATACAATCCTAATTTTCATTTTTCTTCCTTGTTTATGAGTTGTGCACAAGCGTATGCACTTGAAAATGCCCATTGAAAATTGTATCCCCCCAACCTTCCTGTAACATCCAATACTTCACCTGTAAAATAAAGCCCTTCAACTTTTTTACTCATCATGGTCTTTGCATCTACTTCATCGGTGCAAACACCCCCTTTGGTCACTTCAGCTTTCGAATAACCAAAAGTACCCGCAGGAGCAAAACTGTAATGATTTAATGTTTTTAGCAAAAGAAGTTCATCTGCTGTAATATTCATCCCTGTTTTATCATCAAGGCTTAATTGTAGCAGAAATGCCTTAGTAACACGTTTAGGCATAGGTAGAAGTGATGAGAGTTGCTTTTTACTTTTTCTAATACTTTCCCAATTGAACTGCGGTAGAAAATCTATTTCCAACTTCCCTTTTTCCCAATACAGTGATGCATCCAGAACAGCAGGTCCACTCATTCCTTTATGTGCAAAGAGTAATGCCCCTTTACAGATAGTATCACCTACTTTTATCTCAACATCTGTTGAGATGCCTGAGAGTTCTTTAAAAAAGAATTGATCTTTTTGTACAGTAAAGCCCACCAATCCCGGAGCTGTTTTAACAACAGTGTGTCCAAAATGCTCTGCAATTTGATACCCTATGGCACTTGCTCCAAGCTTGGGAAAACTCAAGCCTCCGGAAGCTACTACAACGATATCTGCAGTAAGTGTTCGTTTATCTGTTTTGATATAAAAGACTTCATCTCTTTTAGTCACATCAAGTACTTTTTCATTTGTAAGAATTTTCTGATTTTTACTCTCTTTAAGAAAAATATCCAAAAGTTCTTTTGCTGAATCTTTACAAAAATATTGTGTCTCTTTTCTAAGAACAGGAACGAGTCTCTGTCTTTCAAGCCATTGCAAAAGTGCCCGTTCATTAAAACATTTCAATGCAGGCTGCACAAATGCTTCATCTCCAAGGAAATACTCTGTGCCCATAAGCATATTGGTAATATTACATTTTCCACCACCTGAAACCAGTATTTTGGCTCCGAGTTTGGAATTGCTTTCTATGATCGTTGCGGAATTTTTAGGAAGTAGTGAAGCCAGCATTAAAGCACTGGCCCCTCCCCCTATAATCACTATATTTTTATTCATGGATGATATTATATCTAAAGCTACACATCAACTACACATAGATTGTTTATAATACGAAAAATAGGAGATTATATGCAAAAAATATTAGCTACAGCCATATTAGTATCTAGTGTACTAACACTTTCTACCGCAGCAGAGAAATACGATACCAAAGCATTTCGTACGGTTACAAAACTCTGCACACCTTGTCATGGAACACCATTTTATATGGCAAAACAGGTAGATGAAGATGACTGGAAATTTTATTTTAACACAAAAGGAAAACTCATCTCTATGCATAAAGGAGAGCCAAAAGGTATTACAAATCTAAAAAATTCTCTTTTTAAAAAACGTAAGAAACGTTTATTAAAATTCTTTGTTAATAATTCAAAATATTCTGGGGCAGTACATGGCTGTGATGCAAATTTCTGTGGAACACATCATTAAATAGTTTACTTTTATCTTTTTTTCAACTTCATTTTGTTATTCTAAAGTAATAGAACAAGGTAGGAAGGAGAGGGAATGTATAAGATATCATTTATTATTTTTACTTTTATAACCCTCTCCTCTGCAAATCTTTTTACAATGACTGACAGAAAAGGTAATGTTGTAGAGAGTAAATCCATTGAACACAGCGAAAATGACTGCTTAAACCAAAAAATAACAGAATACTCACAACAAGCTATGTATGATGAATTGCACCAAGCAGAAAATATAGCCCGTATGGCTGCTGCCGCCAGAAAAAGACTTGAAGAAGTAGAGCGGATTGCATCCCAGACACAAAAAGCTGGTAAAACCTATCATTTTACAGAAGCAGACAAAAAGAAACTTCTTGATTATGCCAAATATTTCAAAGGCGGAAAATATGTTTGGGGTGGTACTTCTCCCAAAGGTTTTGACTGTTCTGGGTATGTACAGTATCTCTACAAAAAACATAATGTGAACTTACCAAGAACAGCTTGGGCACAGTCTAAAAAAGGGCTCTCAGTAGATAAAGACAACCTTCAAAAAGGAGATCTTCTCTTTTTCCTAACGGATAGAAAACGTGGAATCCCTGTCACACATGTAGGTATATACATAGGCAATGGAGAATTCATTCATGCTGCTTCAAAGAAAAAAGGCATCATCATCTCTCCTATAGATCACGGATACTATGCTAAGAAGTTTGTTTCTGCTAAGAGAGTTTTAAAAAACGTATAATCTATAACTAACGTACTTCATTGCCAATGTTATTTTTTTGATCATGTAAAATCCTTTTAAAATTTATAAATTATAGCTAAGTCATAAATTAAAAATGCCCTCTTTTGTATTAACATTGCCTGACAATGATAAAATTATGATAATATCATTTAGAGAGGAGAGAAAATTATGAATATTAAACCTGACTGCGTAGCTTGTCTATTTAACCAGTCACTCAAAGTCACCAAGCTCTTGGAGCTGGATGATGCCACAAGTAAAAAAGTTTTCGACAGCACTGCACAGATACTGATCGATCATGACATGAACTATACACCTCCACAAATCGCTAAAGAGATATACCAGGCAATCTCAGATATTACGGGTGAAGATGATCCTGTTGCACGTGCAAAAGAGTACTCAACACAAGAAGCATTAAAAGTTGACACTTCTTTTATAAAAAGTATTCCCGATGCACTCAAATTGGCTGTCATTGGCAATGTCATTGATTTTGGTGCACAAAACCAATTTGATCTAAATGAGATGATTCAAAACCATTTTCATCAAGCCTTTGCCATTGATGATTATGCTACATTTGAAAATGAACTTATAGAAGCAAAAGAGATGGTGATCATCGGTGACAATGTCGGTGAACACATCTTTGACAAAGTACTGATAGAGACCATCAAAAAGAGCTATAATATAGAAGTTTATTATTTTGTAAGAGGTACACCGATCATTAATGATGTTACAGTAAAAGAGGCTCAGATACTTAAAAACTGTGCGCAACTCATAGATACTGGTGTTGCAACTCCCGGATATGATCTTGAAGAGGTCAATGCAGAGTCTAAAGCTATTTTTGATCGTGCCGATATTGTCTTGGCCAAAGGTATGGGGAATTTTGAAAGTCTCTACCAAGCAGCCAAACGTCCTGTATACTTTCTTTTTGTTGTAAAGTGCAGTGTCGTGGCAGAAGCCATAGGCAAAGAGATAAAAGAATTGATATTTAAAAAGGGGTAGCAATGGAAATGACCACTATAGACATTAGTAATATTGCTGAAGAGAATCATAACTATGCTGTTCATCTTGCTACGCATCAGAATGTACTTACCTATAAAAACGGTATTTTTATGATAGATACCGTTTTTATACAAAATCCTTTTGAGTCTGTAGATTTTTGGCGTGATATATCATTGGCAGCGGAGATCTTACTTAAGTCTTGTCTACTGAAATACCATATACCTTTTTTTAAAAAAAGAGCCAATGCCGAGTATGGAAGAAAAATTACTGCATCCAGTAATGCATGGCTAAAGATAACGCTTAAAACCTTGCAGATAGACTACATAGCTCAGATCAATACCGGTACTATCAGTACAGCAATAAGATCTGCAGAGGAAGAATTGTTTGGACATATTTCTTTTGATCCCCAAAAAGAAAAACTGATCTCAGAGATGATCTATATCATTATCCGTACACGACGTAATAGAAACAGTCATTTTTTCTTTCCCAATCAGGGGAATATAGAGATGTCAGAGGTAGAGATACTTTTTCTTCCGCTATTGAATATACTTGAAGAGCTTTACAGCGCATAAAGAACGGCTCTTATTACAGTCTCTGTAACTTCTTCAACCCTTCTTTTACCAATGTACTGGTATCTCCGGAGCATCCGGAAAGTGCCTTTTGAATAGCATCTTTTTTAAACCCTAAACTCTCCAGTGCCATCACAGCTTCACCCAATGCACCAGAGTGACCATTCTCTTCATTGCCATCTACGATAAAGTCAGCTAACTCTACCAAGATGCGGCTTGCAGCTTTAGGACCTATGCCCGGTACACGTTTGAGCATACTCACATCTTTGGAAGCAACCACTTTTGCAAAAGTACTTGGAGTAAAAGTAGAACAGATAGCAAGCCCTACTTTTGGACCCACACCGTTTATTTTTAAAACAGTGTCAAACATCTTTTTTTCATTGGTATCCATAAACCCAAAAAGAAGGTTTGCATCTTCACGAATGACTTGTGTTACAAAAAGTTTTACTTGTTTGTCTTGAATACTGTTTGAAGTGTTAATGGAAACATTTACTTCATAAACAATACCATTGACATTCAAATGCACAAATGTGGGATCTTTACGTTCTACTGTGCCTTCTATTCCTACTATCATAAAAACCCTTTAGTATTTTAATTGTCAAAGTATATCAAGAGTTTTTGATGTCTTGTGAAAATATGTCAAATTGTAATACTTTAACTTTGGGTTACCGAGTCTTACAATTATAATTTGCAGTGTGGATTATGTTCCTTTCGTATTAAATATGAGAAAAAGGAGGGAGAAAAATAAAATTTTACCCTATTGCACACAAGTAGAAATAAAATGAAACTCTCTCCCGTCAAAAAGTCCTTTATCACTTAATTTTATCTCAGGTATCACTAACAAAGCCATAAATGATAGCGTCATGAACGGTGCACTTAAAGGTGAACCCAAACTGTTTTTTACATACTTATCAAGCTTATCATACTGTGAAGCTACATTAAAAGCATCATCACTACTCATGATGCCTGCAACTTCAAGAGGAAGATGCATAGACTCTTCATCATTCACAGCAGATATCCCGCCTTTTGAAGAGATTATAAGGTTTACAGCTTTTGAGATCTCTTCATCACTGCACCCTACTACTATGATATTATGCGAATCATGGGCTACACAAGAGGCAATAGCACCTTTTTTAAGTCCGAAACCACTTACAAAAGCTACAGCAGGTTTTCTGTTTTCATAGCGATTTACCACTGCTATTTTTAAAATATCCTGTGACAGGTCTACACAAAAAGTACCATTTTGGTGTATATGGTATTTCTTCTCTTTTGTAAAAAGCTCATGGTCAATGACTTGAATAACCTCTACCTCATCACATGCACTCTCAAACACAAAGTCTGAAGCTGAAGTTTGAAGTGCATGGAAATTATTGATAGGTTCTATTTTGATGGAGTTGATCTTACTTTTATGATTTTCATTTACTACTTCCCCATTGATAACGGTGCGGAGTATTTCAAAATCTTTC
>Ga0209013_10003782_pt1 | contig 13340 bp, 8 predicted proteins | sample Cruoilmetagenom2_FD_187291 | JGI IMG/M metagenome (GOLD analysis project Ga0209013, IMG submission 187291) | Oil polluted marine microbial communities from Coal Oil Point, Santa Barbara, California, USA - Sample 2 (SPAdes) (version 2) | ecosystem: Environmental > Aquatic > Marine > Oil seeps ... | reverse complement strand
AAATTTTTTACTAAATTTCACACTCTCAAAGACTTTGATGTACATTTGAGGTCTTTTAATACATATTGATATGTTTTGATATATAATATTACTATTGTAGATACAAAAAATATTTATCATTAAAAGGGAGGAAGTGAATAATGAAAGCAGTAGTTATGGCAGGAGGGTTCGGAACACGGATCCAGCCACTTACAAATTCAAGACCTAAACCAATGTTACCGGTTGTGAACCGTCCGATGATGGAAAACACAATGATGACTCTCAAAGATCTGGGGATCACAGACTTTATTGTTTTACTCTATTTTAAGCCGGAAGTGATCCAAAACTATTTTGGAGACGGAAGCAAATTCGGCATAAATATTACTTACGTAATACCGGATGATGATTACGGTACAGCAGGTGCAGTCAAATTGGCACAGAAGCACATCGGTGATGATAACTTTATCATTATCAGCGGTGACCTGGTGACAGATTTTGATTTCCAAAAGATATTTGACTATCACAAACAAAAAAAATCCAAACTTACAATTACTCTTACCTCTGTAGAAAACCCTCTGGAATTTGGAGTGGTGATCGCCAATGAAGAGGGGAAAATAGAAAAGTTCCTGGAAAAACCAAGCTGGGGAGAAGTATTCAGTGATACGATCAATACCGGTATCTATATTATAGAACCGGAAATTCTTGACTATATCCCCAAGGGAGACAATTTTGACTTTGCCAAAGATCTCTTTCCTCTACTCATGAAAGAAGGTGTCGAACTGATCGCAGGTAATGCGAGCGGTTACTGGAGGGATGTTGGTAACCCTGACAGCTACAGAGAAGCACATGAAGATATTATGAGTGGTCGTGTTAACTTTAAGATAGCGGGCAATATGACCAAATATCCTGATGGAACACTTTACAGTGATGAGCCTTACACACTGGATGAGGGTATTGAGATCATTGGCAATGTGGTACTTGGTAAAAATGTATCTATCGGTAAAAGAAGCAAACTCAAAAATATCGTTATATCCAATAATGTTGAAGTTGGTAAAGACAGTAAGATCAGCAATTCAGTTATCTGGGAAAATGTAACCATCGGCAAAGGTACAAAGATCGACAATGCTGTGATCTGCAATAATAATATAATTGGGAAAAATTCAAAAATGACCGCCGGTATTATATTGGGAGAGGGATGTGAACTTGGGGAACTGGTGACAGTTGAAAAAGATATTACTATCTGGCCAAATAAAAAGATTGAAGATGCATCGATCGTCAGTTCTAATGTTATTTTGGGGAGCAGATACAAGAATTCAATTTTTGAAAACGGTATGGTGGTGGGAAAATCCAATGTTGAACTCTCCTGTGAAATGTCCGGTAAGTTGGCGGAAGCTTTTGGAATGCAGCTTCCTGTTGGAAGTACTCTCTTAATAGCAAGAGATCATCATAAAAGCTCTCGAATGCTCAAGAGAGCTTTCGTAGGAGGTATGCTTGCTTCGGGGATCAATGTTGTGGATCTGAAAAGTATCCCTTCCTCGGTCATACGTTATGATCTTGCGCACAATTCTGACTATGTTGCAGGTATCTATTTCAAACAGGACAGAGAAGATACGACTACTACAGCAGTGACATTTTATAATGATGAAGCACTTCGTATCAACAGTGATCTAGCTAAAAAAATTGAAAAGGCCTATTTTAAAGAATCATTTAGAAGAGTTGATTTCAGCCAAATTGGACAAGTATCCGAATCTCACCGTATTGAAGAGTGTACTAATTACAAAAGAAAGATGAAAGAGAGTTTCCAGAAAAGACTTTTCTCCTGTGTTGACTGTCGTATCGCAATTGATATGATGCATGGAACAGCTTGTGAAGTTTTCCCTTATGTACTCAATGATCTTAATATAGGGAATATGATCTTTAATAACTTTCATGATGCCCATCGACTGGCAAACTTTAAATCCCTGGTCAAGGATTCTGTCAAAGATATGGAAAAAATCGTCAAAAGCCTGAAACTCGATGTAGGTTTCTTACTTTATCCTTTTGGTCAGCGTTTGGATCTTGTTTGTGACAAAGGAAAACTTCTCTCAATGCAGGATTCACTGATTGTTGTTCTTGCTCTAATGGATATAGAAGCTGCCAAAGAAGGAAGGAAACATATTTTCTTACCTACCTGGGCTCCGGATATGATCAAGTTTGAACATCTTGACATAGAATATGGAAAATATGCCGATTTCAAAGCTGATCAACTGAAACAATATGATCTGATCGCAACAGCGGACGGGAACTTTGCCTTTACTGAATTCTCCCTCTATAGAGACTCTATGTATGCTGCTATTAAAATTCTGGAAATGATCATCAAACATGATGTTAAGCTTTCTCAACTAGTAAGCCAAACTGAAAGTTTCTATCATATTCAGACAAAGATATCATGTTCTCAAGCACTTAAAGGGAAAATGATGCGTAAATTCCTTGAAGATGCAAGAGATAAACGCTCCTCCTCAGCTGACGGTGTCAAGATTTGGCTGGGAGAAACTGACTGGATCCTAATGATCCCTGACCAATACAATGACCACCTTAATCTCTATATTCAGGCAGTGAATGAAAAGAAAGGTCAAGCGATATATCAGGAGTATGAAGAAAAGATAAAAGTCTGGTCAGAAGAGTAAAATGAAACCTGCTTTCATAGAGCCTACTTTAGAACTGAGTTTTTTATGGCATATGCATCAGCCTGACTATCGTAATACCCAAGGCATCATGCAAATGCCCTGGGTATTTCTACATGCTATTAAAGATTACTATGATATGCCATGGATGCTTACCCGACACAGTGGATTGAAAGCCACATTTAACATTACACCTTCTCTGATAGAACAGATATTGCTCTATTGTGATGATATAGTCTCAAATGATCGCTTTTTTACTTTATGGATGAAACACCCATCAGAATTAAATGAAACAGACCGACAATGGATGATAAAAATTTGCAAAAGTCCACCTTACGAAACTATGATCGAACCGATCAAACCCTATAGTGAACTCTATAATCGTGAATACTATAATGATGATGAACTTTTTGATATGGAAGTGTGGTTCATTCTGTCTTGGTGTGGTGTCTATCTGCGTACACACAACACAATAGTAAGAGAATTGCTTGAAACTAAAAATGGCTTTAAGTCTCATCAGAAACTTTCATTAATACAGACACTTGGCAACTTTATTTCAACAATTTTTCCCTACTATACAAAATTACAGAAAGAAGGAACAATTTCTCTCTCCACAACACCACTCAATCACCCTATTTTACCTCTGCTTGTTAATATGAATAATGCAGAGATCGCACATCCGGGCACTGATCTTCCGGAACACCCTATTTCATTGGAGGAAGATGCAAAACTTCAGATATCAAAAGCACAAAAGCTCTTTAAAGAGACTTTCGCACATGATGCAGCTGGATTTTGGCCAGCAGAAGGAGCGGTAGATGAGCGTACTGCTACACTTTATCGTGAGGCAGGACTCAAATGGATCGCAACAGATGAAACAATCTTATTTAAATCATTGGATACAGATCGTCGTGAAAAACTCTATCATCCCTATAAATACAATGATCTTACAATAGGATTTAGAGATAATGCTCTCAGTGATCTCATAGGCTTTACCTATCGTTTTTGGGATTCAGAGCATGCTGCAGATGATTTTGTCTCTTCACTGGAGTCTCTTCCCAAAGACGGAAAGAATCGTACTGTTTTTGTGATCCTTGATGGTGAGAATGCCTGGGAATTCTACCCCAACAATGCATTCGACTTTTTTGATGCACTCTACCGTAAGCTTTCACATACTTCCTGGTGCAGAATGGTAAGTATGGATGAAGTTGTGCTGAAGGAAGCAAAAAGCCTTAAGCGTTTGGCACCAGGCAGCTGGATTCATGGTGAATTCAATACCTGGGTCGGACATCCGGAAAAAACACGTGGCTGGGAGCTGATCTATATGACAAAACGTGACTATCAGCATCATCAGAGCACATTAGGTCAAGAAGTCAAAGAGAAGATACTTCAACATTTTCTTGCTGCTGAATGTTCAGACTGGTTTTGGTGGTATGGTGATGATCATTACACTGAATTTGCTGTTGAATTTGATGATCTTTTCCGTTCACACTTGATAGAGATCTATCTTCTTATGAAAATATCACCTCCATATGATCTCTATACCCCTATTATTTCTGCTCACAGCAGTGAAGCCTTTCTTTTACAGCCGAAATTCCCTATTGCACCAACTATTGATGGTAGTCAAAATACTTTCTTTGATTGGGTTGGATGCGGAATTGTTGATGAAACAAAACTCTTTACAACAATGAATAGAGCCCGTGGTCCAATCGATACAATTCGTTTTGGTCAAAATAAAAAACAGTTCTTTTGTGCCTTTACAGGTGATATTTCTACATTGAAACACTGTGATAAATTCCATATTATCATAGAGCCGCTGCAAACACAATTTGAAATTCCATTTACAGAACTTTGTAGTACGAAAAGATTTATTAATGATGAATCTAATGGTATCAAGCTTGAAATAGATTGTGATATGTGGCTAGTATTGAGTATAGATTTTACTGCACACGATATAAGAGAGATCCAGTTACGCTTTGAGATAGAACAAAATGGCAGCATTATTCAAATGCTTCCTGGTTACGGAGAACTTGAAATCGATCTGGAGACTACTTATGAAGAAAACTGGTTTGTCTAATGAATAAAAGAGGAAATGCCCATGTCTGAAATACGACAAGATAGTTTACATGATCATTATGTTTTGATAGCACCTGAACGTATGAGACGGCCCGATACCCTTTCATCCAAATCTTCATCTACTTCAAGTAGCCCTTGTCCTTTTTGTGAAGGGCATGAAAAAATGACACCTCCTGAAATTTATGCTATCAGAGACAATCATGCCAATGAGAGTGGTTGGAGTGTACGTGTCATCCCCAATCTTTACAAGGCAGTACAGATCGAGCTTGAAGATTATTCCAAGATAGACGGTATGTTTAAGTCACGTCCAGGATTGGGAGCACATGAGATCATCATTGATACACCTTATCATGACTGCCGTATGGGTAATTTGGATAGTATACAAATAGCTAAATGGCTCTCTGCTATCTCAATGCGTATTGCTGATCTTCGACATGACAAACGACTGGTGCATATCAGTATATTTAAAAATCATGGAGAGAATGCAGGTGCAACACAGCCCCACCCTCATACTCAGATCATCGCACTTCCGGTTGAACCTCATAATATTCTTAGTCTTATGGAAAAGGATTTTCAGTATTATCATCGGCACGGTCGTGGAAAAGTGGAAAATATACTGGAAAATGAACAAAATAAGAAACTAAGAATTATTTCTCAAAAAGGTGATTTTATAGCTTTTTGTCCTTTTGCATCAAGTTTTCCCTTTGAAGTAATGATAGCACCAACAAGGGCATTAAGTACACTTGATGACTTAACTCATGATGATATAGTACATCTTTCTGAATTGATAAAAGAAGTATTTATGCGCTTGGATATACAATTAGGAGACTTCGACTATAATCTCTCTTTCAATATTGCACCCTTAAACAGTAATTTTGAAAATGAGGCATATTTTTCCCACCTCAAAAAGTATTACAGAATGACGATCCGTATTGTACCGCGTATCTATCAATTGGGCGGATTTGAACTCTCTACGGGAATGATGATCAATCCTGTAGAACCGGAAGAAGCAGCTAAACTGCTGCGTGAGGTAAAATTAAGATGAAGCTGCTTTTTGCTGCTGCTGAAATTTTTCCTTATGCAAAAACCGGAGGGTTATCCGATGTGGCACAAGCACTACCGGCTACTTTGGTAAAACAGATAGATATACTGTCAGTAATGCCGCTCTATGATTTTATAGATCGGGAAAAGTTTGTTCTGACAGCTATGAATGAGTCTTTCCAGATCACACTTGGTGAAGATATTTATGAAGTTTCACTCTTTGAAGGAATGAACCAGGGGGTACGTACCCTGTTTGTATATGAAGCAACACTTTGCCATTGTATAGCTCCATATGGAAACAAAAACGGTGATTATCTCTCTAACGATATTCGTTTTGGTATTTTTTCCAAAACTCTGGTTATCCTGTCACAAATGTTTAATATCGATGTACTGCATCTTAACGATTGGCATACGGCATTGGCAGCACTCTGGGCAAAAGAGCTACTCCCTGAACTTCATGTTATTTTCACCATTCATAATTTGGCTTTTCAAGGACTTTTTCTGAGGGATAGTCTAGAACGTCTGGGATTGGAAGAACATTATTTTACTCCCGAAGGTATTGAATTCTGGGGAGATATGAGTTGTATGAAAGCGGGTATTGCATACAGTGATGCTGTCACAACAGTAAGTCCAACCTATTCCAAAGAGATCCTGCTTCCTGAGTTTGGCTGCGGACTTGAAGGATTTCTACAGGTACATTCACATAAACTTCATGGTATTCTCAATGGTATAGATACAGTACTTTTTGATCCGTTGACCGATCCTGCATTGCCAAAAAAATACGGAGCAGGAAAACTTGCAAACAAAAAAAATAATAAAATTATGTTTTATAAAGAATATGGACTGAAAGATGCAGATAAACCACTGATAGTTTTCATTGGACGTTTTACAGAACAAAAAGGTCTTGATATTATTATACAAGCATTGCCGAAACTATTAACAATGAAATGTAACATTGCTATTTTGGGAGAAGGTGATGAAGCAATGGCTGAAGCATTGAAGAGTGCAAGTAAAAATCATGACAATTTTTTGATCCGGTTTGGTTATGATGAATCTCTCTCTCATAGAATGTATTCTGCTGCTGATTTTCTTCTGATGCCCTCACGTTTTGAGCCTTGTGGACTTAATCAGTTAATTTCTCTGCGTTACGGTACCCTCCCCATAGTCAATGATGTTGGTGGACTGCATGACAGTGTTCAGGATATTGATGATAGAGCCAGATCTATTTGTGGTCAGGGTATTGTATTGGATAAATTAAGCAGCAATACAATTGTAAGATCCGTAAAACGTGCGCTGCAGTTCTTTGCAGATACAAAGCGCTTTTCCAAGATCACTAAAGCCAATATGCATTGTGATGTCTCTTTTGAAGAGAGTGTCAAAAGCTATTTAAAACTCTATAGGAAAAATGTATGAAACTCTATATGGATGTTGGTGGTACTACGATCCGCTGTGAGTTCCATACCTACGACACAATAGTCCATGAGAGCTACAGCAGTCGTGATCATGAACTGTATGATCTGATCAGATCTTTAGTGAAGAGTTATCCAAATATAGTGTTTATAGGGATCGCATATGCGGGGATGGTAGATCATGGACGTATCATCTCTGCTCCCAATATAGAAGTGAAAATCCATGATATCCAGCAGAAAATAGAGCAGCTATTCGGCATTCGAGTGGAGATAGAAAACGATGTCAATTGTGCTGTATTGGCTGAAGCACATGATCATACTTCACATGATCTTGTTGCACTCTATGTCGGTACAGGTCTTGGATGTGGTGTAGTCAGTAATGGACGGTTGCTTCATGGTCATGATTCACTGGCTGCCGAAATAGGTCATATACCTTATAGAAGCACTCCTTTTAACTGTGGTTGCGGTAAAGATAATTGTATTGAACTTTATGCCTCTGGTTCGGGGATGCTAAAATGGAAACAATATCACAACTTGAAAGGTCAACCGGATCTTTCACAGTTGCGTCACAGTGACAAACAGATCGAACGTGATATTGCCAAGAGGTTTGAAGAAGCACTTTTGACAGCAGCGGGAACATTGGTTACCCTTTTTAATCCGGAGAAACTTGTACTGGGAGGTGGTATAATCTCTGCCAATCCTTATCTGGTAGAGATGCTCACTGAGCAGATCGAAACCTATGCATTGCCGGAAGCTGCAAAAAGGGTTACCATTGTTCAAACTCATCTTAAAGATGCTCCTCTCGAGGGAGCAAAATATTTAGAGGAACCGCTATGAGACATGAACGTAGCAGTGGAATTCTTCTGCATCCGACTTCCCTTCCCGGTGCATACGGCATCGGGGACTTGGGACCTTCTGCCTATCGTTTTATCGATTTTTTGGAACGTTCCGGTCAAACACTTTGGCAAATGCTTCCGTTGGGACCAACAGGTTACGGTGATTCTCCTTATCAGACACTTTCTGCCTTCGGTGGAAACCCTATGCTTATCAGTCCCGAACTGTTGGTTGAAGACGACCTTCTCAATCCCAATGAGATCAAAACAGAAGAATTTGATCAAACGTATGTAACCTATGAACGTGTTATCCCATATAAGCTAAAGCTTCTAAAAAAGATTTATTTGCAATTTAAAGTTCGACCAAATCATTTTCTTGCAGAACCGTTTCATGACTTTTGCAAGAAGGAGTCTGCATGGTTAGAAGATTTTGTACTCTTTTTCGCACTGAAATCCCATCATGATAACTGTCCCTGGACAGAGTGGCCCAAAGCACTGAGGATGCGTCATCCCAAAGCACTTAAAGATTATGCAGAGAAACTTCATGATGAACTGCAATGGTACCGCTTTGTTCAGTTTCTTTTTTTTCGCCAGTTTGAGAAATTGCACCATTATGCCCAAAAACATCATGTAAAGCTCATAGGTGATCTACCGATCTTTGTGGCACATGACAGCTCTGATGTTTGGAGTCATCCTGAGTGGTTTAAACTCGATAGTAATGGTGACCCTTTCGTTGTTGCAGGTGTGCCGCCGGACTATTTCAGTAAAACCGGACAGCGCTGGGGTAATCCGCTCTTTGACTGGAAAGTACTAAAAAAAGATAAATATCGTTTCTGGGTTGATCGTTTCAGCCATATGGCAGAGATGTTCGATCTCGTCCGGATCGATCATTTTCGTGGTTTTGCAAGTTACTGGGAAATTCCTGCAATCGAGGAGACGGCAATCTACGGACGGTGGCAAAAAGGACCGGGACTTGACCTTTTCAAAACACTTGAAAAGGCAATGGGGAAAAAGCTTCCTGTGATCGCCGAGGATCTTGGTATCATCACACAGGATGTAACCGATCTGCTTGAGGCACTGGATTATCCTGGAATGGCAGTTTTACAGTTTGGGTTCGGATCTATGCAAAGTGATGATCCGTCTGCGTTCCTGCCACATAACCTAAAAATGGATCAAGTGGTCTATACCGGTACACATGACAATGATACAGTCGTGGGATGGTGGAGCAAACAACCCGAAGAAGTACGTGATTTTACCCGACAATATCTCAATACAGATGCTAATCTTATTCATAGAGATATGATACGTGCTGCACTCGGGACAGTATGCAGGATGGCACTTTTTCCTATGCAGGATCTGCTTGGTCTGGGAAGTGAATCATATATGAATCATCCGGGAACAACAGGTGGAAATTGGCAATGGAGAATGAAGGATGATGCATTGGATACACTTCTTGAAGAAGATCTAATGAAAATGACCAAACTTTATGGACGAGCTACTGATAAAAAACTGGAAGAAGAGTAAAAATTTCTATTTTTTGATTTTAGACTAAGAACCTATGGATTCATTTGAAAAATAGATGTATAATAAGGTAATGAAGGAGAAAAGAGTATGAAAAAATTAAAAATATTAATAGCTGCTGCAGAAGTAGTTCCTTTTGCCAAGAGTGGCGGTTTGGCTGATGTTGTTGGTGCTCTTCCCAAAGCACTTCGTAAACTCGGACATGATGTTCGGGTCGTGATGCCGCGTTATTATATTGTAGACAGAGATAAATACAACCTCAAACCTATGGAAGGTTCACTTGGTGTTCCTATGGGTGTTATAGGTGAAGAGTGGGCAGGAGTGTACGAAGGTGTGCTTCCAGGAAGTGATGTACCTATCTATTTTATTGAGCATGAGCGTTATTTTGGGCGAAAAGGTCTCTATGATGAAAATGGTATTGCTTTCAGTGACAATGATAACCGTTTTATCTTTCTTTCCAGAGCAGCGATGCAATTGGCTAAAAAATTGCATTTTAATCCGGATATTATACATGCAAACGACTGGCATACTGCAGCCATGCCCATCTTTTTAAATACAGTTTATGCACAAGACCCTGATTTTGAACGTACAGCTTCTGTGTTGAGTATTCATAATCTCCAACATCAGGGAAAATTTTATAAGGGCGCTATGGATGTTTTAGGTATAGGATGGGAACATTTTACTGATGATGAGTTGGAAGAGTATGACGGAATAAACCTTTTAAAGGGGGGGATCGTTCACTCAAATGCCATTAATGCTGTAAGTCAAAAGTATGCTGATGAAATCCGTACTTCTGAATTTGGGTGGGGACTTGAAGGGTTGATAGGTCACCATGGCATAAAACTGTTCGGTATCTTGAACGGTGTGGATTATGAAGAGTGGAGTCCTGCAGTAGATACGCTCATCCCTGCCAATTATGATATTGATATGATGGCCGGTAAAAAGATATGCAAACAAGAACTGCAAAAAACATTCAACTTACCACAGCGCGAAGATGTCCCCGTGATAGGTTTGGTTGGTCGGCTGGCGGAACAAAAGGGTATCTCCCTGCTGGCTGAAGCAATTGGAGGACTTTTAGAAATGGATATTCAGATCGTACTGCTGGGGACGGGTGAAACCTGGGCAGAACGTTTTTTCAGTAATATTGCTTCAATTTATCCAGAAAAATTTGGAACGTATATAGGGTATAAAAATGACCTGGCACATCAAATCGAAGCGGGGAGCGATTTCTTTTTAATGCCTTCTCTCTTTGAACCTTGCGGATTGAACCAGATCTACAGTTTACGTTACGGAACCCTTCCTATTGTTCGTGCAACAGGTGGTTTAGATGATACTATCGAAAATTATCAGCCTTATAGCGGGAGAGGTGACGGATTTAAGTTTTATGAAGCTTCTGCCGAAGCCCTGTACGGAACAGTAAAATGGGCAGTAGATACTTACTATAATGATGCAGAGGGAATGAAGCATCTTATAAAAAATGCTATGAAGAAACAGTTTAGCTGGGAAGTTGCAGCTAAATCTTATGAAGAGATGTATCGATACAGTCTTACCCAACGCTTTGGTATTTCAATGGAAAGGAATTAATATGTCACATGCTATATATTATGATATCAGTCGCTTTACTGAACTTGACATCTATCTCTTTAAAGAGGGAACACATGCAAAACTCTATGATCATTTAGGTGCACACCTTATGGATCGTGAAGGCCAAAAAGGAACCTATTTTGCAGTTTGGTCACCTCATGCCAGAGCTGTTTATGTACGGGGTGACTTTAATGACTATAACGATAGAAGCCACAAACTTCAGCTTCGTGCTGATGGTTCCGGTATTTGGGATGGTTTTATTGAAGGAGTTGATCAGGGAACAACCTACAAATATCATATTGACAGTGAAGAAGAAAATGCAAATGCCGACAAGGCTGACCCTTACGCCTTTTATGCTGAAGTCGCACCGAGTTCAGCATCACGTGTTTGGGATATTAGCGACTATAAGTGGAATGACAAAGCATGGATGCGTTCACGTCGTAAGAAAAATTCACACAAAGCACCTATTTCGATCTATGAAGTACATTTGGGTTCATGGCAACGCAAAGTAGAAGAAGATAATCGCTTTTTAAACTATACAGAAGCGGCAACAGCCCTAGCCTCCTATCTTAATGAGATGAACTTCACTCATGTGGAACTACTGCCTATTACTGAGTTTCCTTTTGAAGGATCTTGGGGGTATCAGGTCACAGGTTATTTTGCTCCGACATCACGTTACGGGACACCTCAAGAGTTCATGCATTTTGTAGATATCATGCATGAACATGGCATCGGTGTCATTCTTGACTGGGTGCCTTCGCACTTTGTCACTGACGGGCATGGGCTGATGAATTTTGACGGTACCTGTCTTTATGAACATAAAGACCCGCGTAAAGGCTATCATCCGGAATGGGGATCTGCTATCTTCAACTATGACCGCAATGAAGTACGTGCCTTTTTGATCAGCTCTGCAATGTTCTGGCTTGAGAAGTATCATCTTGACGGAATACGCGTTGATGCGGTAGCTTCCATGCTCTATCTTGACTATGCCAGAGAAGAGGGAGAGTGGATCCCCAATGAAGACGGTACCAATGAAAACAAAGGTGCAGTTAAATTCTTAAAACAGCTTAACACCAGTGTTTACGATGCTTTTGATGACATTATGATGTTTGCCGAGGAATCTACGAATTACCCAATGGTAAGCCGTCCTGTCAGTCAAGGCGGCTTAGGATTTGGGTATAAGTGGAATATGGGATGGATGCATGATACACTTAAATATATGAAATTTGATCCTATACATCGCCAGCACCATCACCAGCATCTCACTTTCAGTTTTGTGTATATGTACAATGAAAACTATCTACTGCCATTAAGTCATGATGAAGTCGTCCATATGAAGGGTTCACTCATCAATAAAATGCCGGGGGATAACAACCAAAAGTTTGCCAATCTCAGAGCACTTTATGGTTTCATGATCGCCCATCCCGGTAAAAAGCTTCTTTTTATGGGAGGAGAGATCGCTCAATTCGCTGAATGGAACTATGAACAGAGTCTTGACTGGCATTTACTGGAAAACCCACAACACAAGGGGATACACGATCTCTTAAAAACACTTAATAAACTCTATCAAACTGAACCCTCCCTTCATAAAAATGATGTGGAACCTGAAGGCTTTGAATGGATCGATGAAAATGACTATCAGGCAAATGTCATCTCATTTATTCGTAGAGGCAGTAAAAGAGATAAGCCTATCATTGTTATTTGTAACTTCTCTGACAAGATACATAAAGATTATCCGATCGGTTTACCAAGCAAAGGGGTCTATGAAGAGATATTTAATTCCCAATCATCAGAGTTTGACGGCTGGAATATCACCAATGATACACCCATAAAATCACGTGCAAAAGTACATCATGGTCGAAAAAACATGTTACATGTAACATTGCCACCTCTTAGTGTTATCTATCTTAAAAAGATGAGTTAAGCTAATGTGCTCTATTCAGCACTGTGCTTCAATGTAAGGTTATAAATGCATAGAAAAGTATAAATCTTAACTACAATTTATACATAAAAAATTTAAATAAGAGTAATTTAGTCTCATTTAAGGAAATCTATACTATTATCTTAAATTATTATAAATATAATAAAGGATAATACTATGATGCCATTTTCAGATGAAGAATTATACCATGCAGTACAAAATAACCTCCACAAAGTAACAGCTTATGTAAGCTCACATGGTGGGAATATCCACCTAAAGGGTGTAAAAGATGCCATTATTTACATAGAACTTGGTG
>Ga0209013_10003781_pt1 | contig 13342 bp, 9 predicted proteins | sample Cruoilmetagenom2_FD_187291 | JGI IMG/M metagenome (GOLD analysis project Ga0209013, IMG submission 187291) | Oil polluted marine microbial communities from Coal Oil Point, Santa Barbara, California, USA - Sample 2 (SPAdes) (version 2) | ecosystem: Environmental > Aquatic > Marine > Oil seeps ... | reverse complement strand
AGGGGCCACATGCTTATATAAAGAGGACGCCAAAGATGCAATTTTGGCTGTCATGTCGCCTCTTACTTGGATGAATGCTTCTTCCTTTTTTAGAGACACTCCTAGAAAGAGTCTTGTTTTCTATTAGTAACTTATGTAGAAAAGAATCTCTTCTTTAAAAATAAGGAAGAATTATCATGTAGAAAAGACAAGATAGCCTGAAATACCATCTTCAGGCGTTTGTTATACAGTAGAAAAGAATCTTCTCTCTTATTTCCAAAAGCTTTTGCCCTTTTTCCTTCCATGTTTTAGATGAGCGACGGACAAACTATCGTAATAGGATGACCGAAAACATTAGAGGAGCTACGTGACGCAGTCACGTAGCTCCTCTAATGACTTTCTCGTTTATCCAGTTACCATAAGTTTCGTCCAAAGCGAACCGAAAACGTCTATGTAGAAAAAAGGGCACTTTAACGATTTCCTTAGATTTCCTAAAAATGATGATGTTTAATACTAATTAAACATGTAAAAGATAAAAAGTAATACTGAGGCTTATAACTGTCCGTTATTGACTTGAATTTGTACTGTTTTAGTGAACAAAGTGATATTTGATTTAAGATCATGCATCATTCATACGACAAAAAAGATAAAGTTCTTTTTTGCGATTGTAATCTTATTGGAATAGACTTCACTCACAAGCAATAGAATAACCAGAATAACAAAAAAAAAATTAAGTGAAAACTTTCACTGGTATTAGATAAATTTATAGTCGATCGAATGAAAGGAGTTTTACTTTTGGTCATTTCAGAGGAACTTTTAACGATAAGAGATTTACATACAGGTTATCGAATAAAAGACACATATTATGATGCGGTCGATGGTGTATCAATTTCGTTAAAGAAAAATGAAATTCTTGCAATAGTTGGAGAATCGGGATGTGGAAAAAGCACATTGGCTACTTCCATTATTGGACTACATGATCACAATAAAACAAGAGTGCGAGGGGAAATTCATTACAAAAATAGTAATTTAGCTTCCCTTGATGAAGAAGCATTGAATAATATTCGCGGGGAAGAAATAGGAATGATATTCCAGGATCCATTATCTGCTTTAAATCCACTGATGCGAATTGGAGAGCAAATTGAAGAAAGTTTAATATACCATTCTAAACTTTCAAAAGAACAGCGGATACAACGCGTACAAAATTTGTTGTATCAAGTAGGTATTCCTAACCCTGAGAGAACTGCAAAACAATTTCCACATCAATTATCGGGTGGTATGCGACAACGTGTAATTATCGCTATAGCAATTTCGTGCAAACCAAATATTATTATTGCAGATGAGCCTACTACTGCGCTAGATGTTACAATTCAAGCCCAAATATTAGATTTACTAAGTGATCTACAATTGGAAACAGGAGCAGGTATTATTTTAATAACGCATGACCTTGGTGTTGTAGCGGAAGTTGCGGACCGTGTAGCGGTAATGTATGCTGGCCAAATTATTGAAGAAGCACCTGTAGAAGAATTATTCTCAAATCCAAAGCATCCATATACTCGGTCATTATTGAATTCCATTCCACAAATGAACAGTGAAAATGAAAAACTGCAAGTAATAAAAGGGCTAGTACCGTCTTTAGTCAAATTACCACGAACAGGATGTCGGTTCTCCCCGCGTATTCCATGGATACCAGATTCAAATCATGAAGCAGAACCATCACTTCATGAAGTATCTCCAGGTCATTTTGTCAGATGTACTTGCTTTAAATACTTCTACTTTGACCGTGAAGGAGGAAGTTTACGATGAGTTTTATGCAGATTAAAGACTTACATGTCCATTATCCAATTCGAGGTGGGTTCTTTAATGATGTTGTGGATAATGTCCTCGCAGTTGATGGGATTAGCTTAGAATTTGAAAAAGGAAAAACATATGGATTAGTTGGAGAATCTGGATGTGGAAAATCTACAACGGGAAAAGCCATTATTGGATTAGAAAAAATTACTTCTGGTCGTATTATATACGAGGGAGAAGATGTGACGAATAAACGGCGCAACCGAAACTCAAGCTTTAATCGTGATATTCAAATGATTTTTCAGGATGCAAATTCAAGTTTAAATCCACGTAAAAGGGTGCAAGATATTATTGCAGAACCAATACGCAATTTTTTAAAACTTTCCCATTTAGAAGAAAAACGAAAAATTAACGAATTACTAGCGATTGTCGGAATGCCAGAAGATGCAAAATTTAAATATGCACATGAATTTTCAGGAGGACAAAAGCAGCGGATCGGTATTGCACGTGCAATAGCTACTAATCCTAAGTTAATTATTGCAGATGAACCTGTATCTGCACTTGATCTTTCCGTTCAAGCACAAGTATTGAATTTTTTGAAAGATATTCAAGATGAATTAGGACTAAGCTATTTGTTTATTTCGCATGATTTAGGTGTTGTAAAACATATGTGTGACAATATATCAATTATGTATAAAGGACGTTTCGTAGAATCGGGAACTAGAGAAGATATCTATCAATCTCCAAAACATATTTATACGAAGCGATTATTATCTGCAATTCCAATGATAGAGCCTATTACAAGACAAGCGCGTAAAAAGGAACGCATTCTTGTGGAAGAAAATTTTCATAAAGAACAACATATGTATTTCGATGAAAATGGGAGAGTGTTTGATTTACATCCAATTTCAGCTACGCATCAAGTAGCAATGACCGCTAAAGAAAAGTGGGTTATCTAGTATGTGGAAAATATTATTACGAAGAGTACTTTCAATGATACCTCAGTTATTGATACTTAGTTTACTCATTTTTATTATGGCTAAGCAGATGCCTGGAGATCCATTTACTGGTTTAATCACACCAGAATCAGATGCGAATCGTATTGAGGAATTACGGGAAGAAGCAGGCTTTTATTACCCATGGTATGTGCAATATGCTAACTGGATTATAGGGGTAGTTCAAGGGGACTTCGGAAAAAGTTATACATATAAGGTACCAGTAGCTGATTTAATCGGAGAACGTGCGATGAATACGCTTTGGTTGTCCTTATTAAGCGTTGTACTACTTTATCTGATTGCCATTCCGTTAGGGGTATTAGCTGGGAGATATCAAGATACACTAGTAGATAAATCAATCGTTTTATATAGCTTTGTCAGCTATGCTATTCCAACATTTGTATTAGGGTTAATTTTTTTATTTTTATTTGGCTATCAACTTGGCTGGTTTCCTACGGCAGGAACTGTTGATATTAAATACGAAGAAAGTACGAAAGCGTATATATGGAGTAAGATTTATCACATGTTATTACCTGCAATTACGTATGCAATTTTAGGAACAACTGGTGTAATACAATATCTTCGTTCCGAAATAATCGATTCCAAATCAATGGATTATGTAAGAACAGCTAGAAGTAAAGGTATTCCAATTCGTAAAGTTTATAGCAAGCATATATTTAGAAATTCATTATTACCAATCGCTGCTTTCTTTGGATTCACAATTACTGGATTACTAGGGGGATCCATTTTTATCGAATCTATCTTTGGTTATCCAGGAATGGGGCAATTATTTATACAATCTATCTCTTCACGAGACTATAGTGTTATTACAGCATTAGTATTACTTTTTGGCTTCTTAACATTATTAGGTAGCCTATTGTCCGATATCATCATGAGTATTGTAGATCCTCGCATTAGGATAGATTGACGAAAATAAGCGCTTAGGAGAGAGGTAAAATGAGCGAACAATTAGTAAATGCTAAAAGTCAAAATGAATATGCGATGAGTTCTCCACCTAGTGGTTTTCAAGTAATTATACGAGAGTTTAAAAAAGATAAATTAGCAATGTTTTCTTTAGTCGGCTTATTTGTCACTCTTCTCGCCATTTTTATAGTGGCTATGTTTATAGACCAAGATCAACTAATGAAAGTCAGTCCTCGAGATAAATTTGCAGAGCCTGGAGAAAAATTTTTCTTAGGAGCTGATCAGGGTGGACGTTCTATATCAGGACAGGTGATTTTAGGCGCTCGTAACTCTATTACCATTGCTTTTTTCGTGACGCTTATTACTGGATTTATCGGAATTGCAGTTGGACTAATCACGGGTTATTTTGGCGGATGGATTGATAATATCTTCATGCGAATCATAGACTTCTTTATAACGATACCTTCTCTCATGATTATTATTGTTTTGGTGACTATGATACCCAAATATACAGTAACTGAATTTATTTTCATCATGAGTACATTCCTCTGGGTGGGTACTGCCCGTCTAGTAAGGAGTAAGTCACTAACAGAAAGTAGACGTGATTACGTCAATGCATCCAAAACGATGGGCACTAGAGATGCAACGATTATTTTCAAAGAAATTATGCCGAATTTAAGTTCTATATTAATCGTTGAAATGACACTTAACTTTGCTGGGAATGTAGGGCTTGAAACGGGATTGTCTTATTTAGGTTTTGGTTTGCCACCATCTGTTCCAAGTTTAGGGACACTTGTTAGTTATGCAAATAATCCACTTATTTTAGAAGAAAAATGGTGGGTGTGGTTGCCAGCATCATTGTTAATCTTATTATTGATGTTAGCAATCAATTATGTTGGTCAAGCTATTCGAAGATCTGCAGATGCTAAACAGCGCCTCGGATAACTAGTTGGTTTAAATAGATATATTAAGGAGGAAATGAATGAGTAAAAAACTTTGGACAATGCTTGTATTACTGATAGCCCTCATGCTAGTTCTTGGTGCATGTACCGACAATGATGATTCTTCTGGACCAGCAGATTTAACCAAATTTCCTCTAGTAGTAGACAATGAAGGGGAAGCAATCGAAGGTGGAACTTTAAAAGTTGCACTTGGAACGGACACTCCTTTCCAAGGGATTTTCTCATGGGTGTTGTATGAAGATAGTTATGATGCTGACATTATGGGATACGCAAGTAATGTCATTTTTGAAACGGATGGAGAATTTTTAGTGAACGATAAGGGAATTGCCTCGCTAGAAGTTGATCAAGCTAACAATAAAGCAATCGTGAAAATCCGTGAAGGCATAAAATGGTCTGATGGACAAGCACTTAAAATTGAAGACTTAATCCAACCATATTTAATTATCGGTCACCCTGATTACGAAGGTGTACGCTATGATGGTGATTTCCAAAACATCATTGGTGCAGCTGACTATCATAATGGAAAAGCGGACACAATCTCAGGATTGAAAAAAGTTGATGCCACTACGTTAGAAATTTCGTTTACTAAATTATCACCTGCAATCTTCTCTATTGGTGATGGACTCTGGGGCTATGCTGAACCAAGTCATATTATGAAAGACATTCCAGTTGGAAAACTTTTGGAATCTGATGCAGTGCGTAAAACACCAGTAACATTAGGCGCATTTAAATTTGATAAAATCGTACCAGGTGAGTCAATTCAATTCGTAAGAAATGAACACTATTGGAAAGGTGCAGCAAAACTAGATGGAGTAATATTAAAAGTAGTACCGACTAGTTCAATTGCAAAAGCGATTGAAACAGGGAAATATGATATGACTGCTGGTTCATTACCTGCAACAACATATCCTGAAGTAAGAGATTTTGAAAATATTACAATTTTAGCTCAACCAGAACTTTCCTATTCTTATTTAGGGTTCAAATTAGGTAAATACGATACAGCTACAGGTATTTCAACAATGGATCCACAAGCTAAAATGGCAGATGTAAAACTAAGACAAGCAATGGGTTATGCACTTGACATTGAACAAGTAAATGAAGTTTATTATTATGATCTACGTTCTCGTGCCAACTCTTTAATTCCGCCAGTATTTGAATCATATTATGATGAAACATTAGAAGGATACACATACAATGTAGATAAAGCAAATGAAATTCTTGATGAAGCTGGATATGTAGATACAGATGGTGATGATTTACGTGAAACTCCAGAAGGGGACAAACTAGAGATTAAGATGGCTTCCATGGCAGGTGATCCCATCGCAGAAGAGATGGCCACATTTTATATGCAAAACTGGGCGGATGTTGGCCTTAATGTAGTATTATCAACAGGTCGATTAATCGAATTCAATTCTTATTATGATAAGGTACAATCGGATGATCCGGAAATTGATATCTTTATGGCCGCATGGGGTACAGGCACTAACCCATCTCCAGCAGGGTTATATGGGAAAGAATCAGCATTTAACTTCAGCCGGTACACAACTCCTAAGTTAGATGAGTTAATCGCTGCAATCGATTCAAAAGAAGCTTTTGATATAGATTATCGTGCAAATGCATTTCATGAATGGCAATTATATATGGAAAAAAATGCACCCGTTATCCCAACTCAATTTCGTACAGCAATTTATACTATCAATGATCGTGTAAAACATTATGATGTAAATTTGGAGACAGATTTCGATTTAAACCAAATTGAACTAACTGCTGAAGAACCAATAAAATAATTTATAAAAAAACCGTTTCTAAACGAAAGTTTAGGAACGGTTTTTCATATGGTTAAAGAAGGATGTGAAAGAATTGAGATTACTAATCTTTTTAATAAGTTACGGAGTAGCTGTCATAAGTTGCTCGCATGTAGTTTTGTATTTAAACTTCTTATCATTAGGGTACTCTTGGAATGCAGTACTCATGTATATGTTTCGCTCTACAGACTTTATGATCTTTATTAGTTCACTGTGCATGTTGACTATTGTCGTCTTCTTCCGAGGCCCATTGCGTCTTCCATCTTAGCTAAGGTAGCTTTAGCAAGAACGTTTGCTTTTTCTGCCCCTCTATCTAGGATATCATCAAGTTCAGAAGAATTAATAAGCTGCTCATATCGAGCTTGGATTGGTGCAAAATGTTCAATAATTACTTGCGCAACAGAAGCTTTAAAATCGCCGTAGCCTTTGCCATCATATTTTTGTACAAGCGTTTCAATTTCGATACCTGTTAAAGCAGATTCAATTGAAAGTAAATTGGACACACCAGGTTTATTTGTTGGATCATATGCAACAATTCCTTCAGAATCTGTCATTGCACTTTTCACTTTTTTCTCAATTTCTTTTGGTGTGTCTAAAATACGAATAGTTGCTTTTTGATTTGGATCTGATTTACTCATTTTCTTCGTAGGTTCTTGAAGTGATTTAATTCTTGCTCCACTTTTTGGTAATTGAATTTCAGGAATCGTTAGCACTTCTCCATAACGCTTGTTAAATCTTTCTGCTAAATCACGTGTTAGCTCAATATGTTGTTTTTGGTCATCTCCGACTGGAACAATATCGGTTTGATAGATCAGGATATCAGCAGCCATTAATGGTGGATACGTAAGTAATGCAGCAGAGACAGCATCTTTTCCATCTGATTTATCTTTAAATTGTGTCATTCTTTCTAATTCCCCGATAGAGGAAATACATTGCATGATCCATCCAGCTTGTGCATGAGCAGGTACTTCTGATTGAACAAATAGGACAGACTTTTCTGGGTCAATTCCTACAGCAAGATATAGTGCTGCAAGGGACCTGATATGTTTTCTTAATTGTTCTGGATCCTGCGGCATTGTAATGGCATGCTGATCGACTATACAAAACACACATTCATAGTCATTTTGAAGTGCAGTAAACTGTGTAAATGCTCCAATATAATTTCCTAAAGTAATAGTTCCTGTAGGTTGGACACCTGAAAATAATTTTTTCATTTCTTTTCCTCCTCAAAATAAAAAACATCATGCCTCCCTAAAAGGGACGAATGATGTTAAATCCGTGGTACCACCCAGTTTGCTAATAATTAAACTATTAGCCACTCGTCTTCGTAACGTGAAGGATACGGTAATATGCTACTTGCTACTAATTCACATAAACTGCTCAGAGGTCCATTCCATTTGCTATATGTTCTGTTTACACCACCCACAGACTCTCTTTTCATACAGATTCAAATGTACTACTCCTCGTCAAAGCATCATTATATACTTTTGTCTATTATAATATAGACGAAATGTATTAATCAAGGTAGAGACGTATTAGTTTGGTCTCTGTCTTTCTCGGTTATCCTGGTACCACAAGTTTTGTCCAAAGCGAATCTGTAACGTCCTTGTGGAAAAAGAGCGTTCCTCGCTTTCTTGACAGAATTCTCTTTCATTCAATATATACTATTGTTAGAATAAGTTCATAAAGGTGAAAGGAAGATATATATGAGAAAATCTATGAAATGGGTTGGGTCTTTAATTGTAGCAACCTGCATTTTATTACCACAGACCGTTCTAGCAGAAGAAACATTATTTTCGGAGGATTTTTCAACAAAGGAATATGGATTTACTATCATAGACGAAACGATTGTTGCTACATCAAAGTTATTTATCTTTGATTCAGGACTGACATTTGAGTATCCAGACGCTGTTAGAGGGGTTTATGTCACAGGGCATTCAGCAGGTGGATCTAGATTTAACAAATTAGTTGAATTAATGGATGCTACTGAGTTAAATGCAATGGTAATTGATATAAAAGATGACTTTGGAAATTTGACATATGTACCTAATGAACAATCGACTTTAACGAAATATGCTATTGGTAAGCCGTACATAAAAGACCCACGTGCAATGTTAGAAGTAATGGAAGAAAAACAAATCTACCCAATAGCACGTGTTGTAGTATTTAAGGATACGGAACTTGCAGAAAGAAAGCCAGAATGGTCATTTGTTGATGGTTCTACTGTTTGGAAGAATGGACGAGGAGAAGCGTTTGTAAATCCTTTTTTGCTAGAGGTATGGGATTATAATGTAGAAATAGCAATTGAAGCTGCTAAAATGGGCTTTAAAGAAATTCAATTTGACTATGTACGTTTTCCAGAAGGATTTGAAAATAGAGATGATACTTTAACCTATTCGATGGGTAAATACGAAAACTCTGAGTTAGATCTTACTCAACGTCGTGTTCAAGCTGTTACAGATTTTGTAGCATATGCTAGAGAACAATTGAAGCCTTATGGTGCTCAAGTATCAGTGGACATATTTGGATACTCTGCAACACTTCCTGAAGCTCCTGGTATTGGACAAAATTTCTTGAAGATTTCAGAAAATGTAGATGTTATTTCTTCTATGATCTATCCGAGCCATTGGACATCTTATTTTGGTATTGCAAAACCTGACTTGGAACCATACCGATTGGTCCAAGAATATGCCAAGGTAGAAAATGCCAAGTTAGCAGAATTGAAAACACCACCTGTGTCGCGTCCATGGCTACAAGATTTTACTGCTTCCTATTTAGGTTCGGGGAATTATCAAGTATATGGGAAAGAAGAAGTACAAGATCAAATTAGAGCTTTAAGTGAAGCGGGCATAAACGAATTTTTATTGTGGAATGCAGGGAATAATTATTCACAGGGTGTAGACTATACACCTTAATTTTTAAAAAAGTATAAGAATTTCATCTACTTTGGATGCAGTTTTTACGATTTTTTCTAGATCGTTTTGGACAGATCTTCTACCATCACTTTAACTTAAAAGAAAAGGAATGGGTGAGAAAGCGACACAGTCACTTTCTCACCTATTCCTTTTTAGTATTTGTATAGCTAACGACTGTCCGCAGCTCCTCAAAAATAATCGTTTTAATTATGAGAAAGGATTGGTTAAGAAGAGAGGAGCCACTTGCAATACAATGGTGAGGACGCCGAAGATGACATTTCGGCTTTCATGACCTCTCTTACTTGGATTAATGCTACTACATTTATTATATATTTCATATTTTTTTATAAATAAAACAAGAAAATATGAAACTTTTTTTCAATCAATTCGTATTATTAGTATAACAGGCATTTTCAATTTGATTTTCTAAATGAGAATCCTGATTTGTTTTTTCATTTATATGTTTAAAAAGGAAAAGAGATGGGTATAAAATAAGTAGACTTCATATTTTACCGACATACAAGCTATAGGAAGATAATTTTATCTAAATTGTGTCAAAGCAATTAAATAGTAAAATTTTTCTTCTAAATGTATTTTAAATAATAAAAAATTGGTGTATACTTAAAAAATAGACTACTTAATTAAACTAATTATAATCTAATTTATATAACACAGTGACTAATTGAAGGGAAGTGTTTGTATTGATGGTAACATTATTTACTTCACCAAGTTGTACTTCTTGTAGAAAAGCTAAAGCGTGGTTAGAAGAACATGACATTCCGTATACAGAACGGAACATTTTTTCAGAGCCACTTACTATAAGTGAAATTAAAGAAATTTTAAGAATGACGGAAGATGGAACAGATGAAATTATTTCAACTCGTTCGAAGATTTTCCAAAAATTAAATGTCGATGTTGAAAGTCTTCCATTGCAACGGTTGTATGAATTGATTCAAGAACATCCAGGGTTACTACGTCGTCCAATCATTTTGGATGAAAAACGTTTGCAAGTTGGATATAACGAAGATGAAATTCGTAGGTTCTTACCAAGAAAAGTTAGAGCGTATCAATTACTTGAAGCGCAAAGAATGGTAAATTAAAAGAAAATAAAAGTTGGTTATTTTTCAAAGGATATTTGAGAAATAACCAACTTTTTTTAAATTATAAATGTAAGGGTTTTCATAGTAATGTTAAGATTTTGTAAAATAAGAGTTTTATTTATTTAGAATCTTTGTTATATTAGATTGAAGCTTCATTCAGAAGTCTGACGTCAGTCGAGTTCGTAAAAAATATTGGGGGTATTAAAATGTCGAAGAAGAAAAATTATTTATTATTAACATTTTTAGCAATAGTTTCTTTGGTATTAGCCGCTTGTAATTTCGGTGGAGAATCTACAGATGATTCCGATGTAGGTTCAGAAGATAGTCCTGCAACATCAAAAGAACTTAATCTTGTAATTCCATCTGAGCCACCTTCATTAAATCCGCAGTTAGCTACAGATTCTACTTCGGGAGCAATTTTAACAAATGTTTTTGAAGGTTTAACACGTTTAAATAAAGATGCTGCCCCAGAGAACGCAATGGCAGAAAATGTTGAAATTAGTGAAGACCAATTAACATATACATTCACATTACGCGATGCGTTATGGTCAAATGGGGATCCAGTTGTAACAGGAGACTTTGTTTATGCTTGGGAATTTGCCTTAAACCCTGAAAATGCTTCTGAATATGCATCTCAACTTTACTATATTAAAGGTGCTGAAGCTTTTAACTCAGGTGAAGGTACATTCGAAGATGTGGCTATTAAAGCAGTTGACGAAAAAACACTAGAAGTAACATTAGAAAATCCAACACCATATTTCTTAGAGTTAACGGCATTTTATACCTACATGCCAGTTAACGAAAAAGTAGCAACAGCAAATCCAGATTGGTACGCTGATGCTGGTGAAGACTTTGTAACAAACGGGCCATTTACATTAAGTGATTGGAGTCATAGTTCTAACATTAAGTTAGAGAAATTTACTGAATACTGGGATGCAGAATCAGTTAATCTTACTTCTGTAAATATGGATATGGTAGAGAAAGAGAATACGGCAGTTACTATGTTTAAAGCCGGGGATATAGATTTCTTAGGTGCTCCTTACCAGACAGTAGCATTAGATTCAATAGATAGTTTTAAAGAAGATGGTTCATTACAAATAGATGACTATGCTGCTATCTATTGGTACAAATTTAATACTGAAGGTAAATTCACATCAAATGCAAATATTCGTAAAGCATTAACATTAGCTATTAACCGTCAAGAATTAATAGATAATGTAACTAAAGGGGAACAACAGCCAGCACTAGGTATGGTTCCTGCAGCTGTCGAAGGATTTGAAGATGATCGTGGTTATATGAAAGATAACGATATTGAAGGAGCTAAAGCAGCACTTCAATTAGGAATGGATGAGCTAGGAATTAAAGATCCGAGTGAAATCAAAATTGGTCTTTCTATCAATACAAGTGAAGCACATGCTGCTATTGCTCAATTTGTTCAAGAAGGCTGGAGCAAAAACTTAGGTATTGAAGTAACGATTGATAACGCTGAATGGCAAGTTTATTTAGAAAAAGTTAGTGCACTAGACTACGATGTAGCTCGTATGGGATGGATTGCAGACTACAACGATGCTTATTCATTCTTAGAAATGTATTCTACAGCTGCCAATGGTAACAATGATACAGGTTGGGAAAATGAAGAATATAAAGAATTGATGCAACAATCTCTAGTGGAGACAGATTCAGCTAAACGTCTTGATATTTTAAAAGCAGCTGAAGCAATCGCAATGACTGAACTTCCTGTAGCACCAGTTTACTACTATACAAGTTTATTTGTGAAAAACGATAAAGTGAAAGATATGGCTCCAGACCCAATCGGCAACATTCAACTTAAATGGGTAGATATTACCGAATAAGTTCTAAGCTAACTAATGTTTTTTAAGTGAGTATTGTTCTAACGTTAGAGAGTTGGCTTATATAGTGTCGTTCAACCGACCTATATGCCAACTCTTTTAAATTTTTTATACTCTCAATCCAAATTCTCGCACTTGTACATAGTTTGAAGTGCAAAAATTTTATCTTGTAATTTCTTTTGTCATTTGGCAAAGATAAGGAGGAAGTTCAAATGATAAGTTATATTTTTAAAAGGATTATCTATATATTACTAGCTTTGTTTATTATTGTGTCCGCAACGTTTTTCTTAATGCGTATTGCACCAGGTAGTCCATTTGCTAGTGAAAGAGATTTCCCGCCTCAAATTGAAGAACGTTTAAATGAAGCATATGGCTTAAATAATCCTTGGTACATACAATATAAAGATTATTTAATCGATACAGCGACTTTCGATTTTGGTGAATCTATGAAATACAAAGCGCGATCGACGAACGACATGATTTCAGAAAGTTTTCCTGTGTCATTAACATTAGGGATTGAGGCTATGTTAATCGCCGTAGGTTTAGGTGTGCTAATTGGTGTTATTTCATCACTGTATCACAATCGGTTCCCTGATTATTTATCAACAACGATTGCGGTACTTGGTATTTCTGTACCTTCTTTTATTCTTGCAGGATTGATGCAGTATTTCTTAGCGTTTAAGCTAGGTTGGTTTCCGATTAGTGGTTGGAAAGGATTTATTTACAGTATATTACCTGCACTAGCTATCGCAATTACACATATGGGATTCATAGCTAAACTAACACGTTCAAGCATGCTAGAGCAAAATAATAGTGATTATGTAAAAATGGCTCGTGCAAAAGGTATTGGGAAATGGACAATTGTCTATCGTCATACATTACGTAACGCTTTGTTGCCTGTTGTAACATATCTCGGACCACTTACTGCAGGAGTAGTAACAGGTAGTTTCATCGTTGAACAAATCTTTGCAATTCCAGGTCTTGGAAAACACTTTGTACAAAGTATTACAAATCGTGACTA
>Ga0209013_10003780_pt1 | contig 13343 bp, 12 predicted proteins | sample Cruoilmetagenom2_FD_187291 | JGI IMG/M metagenome (GOLD analysis project Ga0209013, IMG submission 187291) | Oil polluted marine microbial communities from Coal Oil Point, Santa Barbara, California, USA - Sample 2 (SPAdes) (version 2) | ecosystem: Environmental > Aquatic > Marine > Oil seeps ... | reverse complement strand
AACCAGAGAGTCTTTCACACTTTGCTCTGCCTTCAGCTAAAGGCTATTTTATCCCTCTGGGGCTTCTAAAAGAGGGGAAGTATCATCTTGAGATCAAGATAAAAGATGATATTCACTTTAGGGTTGAAGTACTCTCAGATCATTTTGACCATTTTCTTGACAAATCGGCTTGTCCTGACGGGAAAAAGGAGACACTTCAATTTACGATAGATAAATCAGCCAATATTTTTTTGCGTATTCAAAGCAAAAAACCTTTGCAGATCATTGCTTTGAAGGTTTGCAGATCATTGCTTTGAATGTTGAAATAGACAGTAAACTACAGTAACCCCATCGCAAGTTTTGCTTCATCACTCATACTGTCTTATCCCCAAGGTGGGTCAAATACGATATCTACATCGATATTTTCCAAGCCACTTTGTCTTAAAACGATACTTTTTACCAAATCTACAATGATATGTTGTCTATCTCTTTAGTTGCCATGTTCCTATCCTCTATGGTTTTTATCCTTTACTTCTGGCCTTTATAGTTTGGGTGTTTAAAGTAGATATTGCACCAACCTTCCGGATCAATGCTTCCTTCAACGGTTTTACACTCATTTGTTTCAGGGATGAAGTGCAGACACGATTTACATGTTTGACCATCTTTGGGTGTGGCCTGATATTTGACAACCTCTTTTGCTGTTTTTGCATATAAAGGTACAGAGTAAAAACTGGCTAAACCCAGCACGGACATATATTTAAAAAAACTTCTTCTTGATGTTCTTTCTTGCATTTCATTCTCCTTAATATTTTATATCTTTATATTAGGTTGAATGTGTGTACTTTATGTGTAGTCTTACTTCAAAATCAAAGTCTCTCTTTTTTCAACTTCAATGCATTCATGATCACAGAGACAGAAGAAAAACTCATAGCTGTTGCAGCGATCATAGGAGAGAGTAGGATACCAAAGAATGGGTAGAGTACTCCGGCTGCTATGGGAACACCTAAAGTATTGTAAATAAAAGCAAAAAAGAGATTTTGTCTGATGTTCTTCATTGTAGTACGACTAAGTCTCTTTGCTTTTACAATACCTCTGAGATCTCCTTTAACGAGTGTAATGCCGGCACTCTCCATGGCAACATCAGTTCCCGTACCCATGGCAATGCCTACATGTGCCTGAGCAAGAGCAGGGGCATCGTTTATCCCGTCTCCTGCCATTGCGACGATCTCACCTTGATTTTGAAGTGTTTTTACTATACTGGTCTTGCCATCAGGGAGTACATCAGCATGTAGCTCATCTATGTTAAGTTTTTTAGCGACTGCTTTAGCTGTGCTAAGGTTGTCTCCTGTGATCATAACTACTTTAAGTCCTTCTTCGTGGAGGGAGTCTATGGCATCCTGAGTTGTTTCTTTAATTGGGTCTGCCACTGCAATGAGCCCGGCTGCCTTTTTGTCTATAGCGATCAGTATAACCGTGGCACTATCAGCTCTTAACTCTTCTGCTCTGTTTTTAAGATATTGTGGTGTCTCTATGTCTAAAGATGCGAGTAGATGTATGTTCCCTATAGCCATATCATGCCCATCAACATTTCCAATGATTCCTTGACCTGTAACCGAATCAAACGCTTTAACAGACAAAAGTTTGATATTCTGGTCTTCAAGTTCTTCCACGATAGCAAGAGCGATGGGATGTTCACTGGAATTTTCAAGAGAAGCGGCAAGCTGAAGTAGATCATTTTTATCTATATTCCCAACAGTTTCTATGGCTACAAGTTTAGGTTTCCCCTCTGTCAAGGTACCTGTCTTGTCAACAATGATAGTATTTACTTTCTCCATTATCTCCAGTGCTTCAGCATTTTTGATGAGTACCCCGCTTGAAGCACCTTTCCCTGTACCGACCATGATGGAGATTGGTGTTGCCAAACCTAAAGCACAAGGACATGCGATGATCAGCACAGCCACAGCAGAGACAAGCGCATAAGCCAGTTTTGGTTCTGGTCCAACAAGATACCACACAATAAATGTAACGATAGAAGTTAGTACAACGATAGGCACAAAATAAAATGAGACAAGGTCAGCCAGTTTTTGTATAGGTGCACGTGAACGTTGTGCCTGAGCTACCATATCGATGATCTGAGAGAGCAGGGTATCTGCACCTATTTTCTCTGCTTTCATAACAAGAGTACCGGTACTGTTGATAGTCGCACCAATGAGTTTTGTACCAGATACTTTTTTAACGGCTATGGGTTCTCCCGTCACCATAGATTCATCTATATAGCTTTCCCCTTCCAATACAACACCATCTACAGGTATCTTTTCTCCGGGTCGAATATGCAGTCTGTCACCCACTTTGACCTCTTCTGTGGAGATCTCAGTTTCAGAACCGTCAGTATGAATAAGTGTAGTGGTGTTGGGTACAAGACTAAGTAACAACTTGATGGCTTCATTGGTACTGGAGCGTGCCCTAAGTTCCAATACCTGCCCCATGAGAACCAAAGCAACGATCACAGCTGCAGATTCAAAATAGACATGCACTGTACCATCAACTCCTTGCATTTGAGGTGGAAATAGAGTAGGGAAGAGTAATGCGACGACACTGTATATCCATGCAATAGATACACCAAGTGCAATGAGCGTAAACATATTGAGGTTCCATGTTCCAAGTGATTGCCAACCTCGTACAAAAAACGGCCAACCACCCCAAAGCACTACAGGTGTTGCCAGGAGAAATTCTATCCAGTAAATGGTTTTCATAGATATATTTTGGGGTAAGATTGAGGGCATCATATCTGTGATCATGGCTAAAAGAAAAAGAGGAAGAGCCAATGCAGTACTGATCCAAAACCTACGTGTCATATCTTTCAGTTCACTGTCATCTTCTTGGGCTGTAGCAATGAGAGGCTCAAGTGACATACCGCAGATAGGACAGTTTCCCGGTTTGTCTTTTATGATCTCCGGGTGCATAGGACAAGTATATTGTGTAAAGGTTGGTTTGATATCACAGCTACCATCAGGACAAGATTCTGTACTTGGTGTTTCTTTTGGATGAAGATAGGTATCTGGTGACACATCAAACTCTGTTTTGCAGTGTTCACTACAAAAATAATATGTTTCGTGATGATGTTTACTTTGAAATTTAGAGTCTTCTGCTACATCCATACCACATACAGGATCTTTTTTCATAATCTCCTCCATTATATACTATAGGATAGAAGATAAGTGTGTATTTTATGTGCAATGTATCAATGTGTCTCCAACAGTTATAACACCACTTCGTACAATAACAGCTCGATATCCACCTATGTATTTTAACCCGGTCATCATATCAACCTCTAAAAGTCTGGAAAGATAGCAGCATGGAGGACAAGTTCTTACGATGCGGAACTGGGCTGTACCGATAGTAAATACCTTGTTTTCCAACAGTGATGCATCAAAATCTTTAATGATAAGGTTTCTACGCAGATCCAAAAAGTCTAATGTAGTGTTCAGTCTGTTATTACACTCTTCCAGTGTTTCATACGAAAGTATACTTATTTCTCTGACATCTTGTGAAAGTTGGGGTTTGTTGAAAGTACCTTGTTTGTAGAAGTAGCGGTCACCTTCTAAGCCTTTGCCTTGAACTGCACGAACCGTATCAACATAATGCAAAGGCTCTTTGGCTTTTTCTCCGATGATGATGGCATGAAGTGTCATAGCTGGTATATAGTTTATTTAACCACTAAAATAGGGAGTAAACCAAAGTATGATAAAGTGCCAAATGCCTGATCTATATTGATATCAGGCTTTATCTCCAGGATCAGTTTTTTAATACTCTCTTCATCCAGATCTCCTAAAAAAGCACCTTCACCATGGTCCTCTTTGTAGAGTTTGACTAAAAGATGTGACTCTTTTTCCTCTTTGTATTGCCATATCGTCATCCGTTTTCCTCATACTAAATTGATACGGATTTTATCAGAAATGACCTTGGTCAAAGTATAAATTATTATAATATCAATTAAATAAATTACATAGAGAAACCCTCTAAATGGAGAAACCGTGAAAAAATCATTATTAGCATTCAGTATCATTACAAGTTTGAGTCAAAATATTTTTGCAGAAGGTATTAAACAACAAGATCTTCCTATAGAAGAGATGCAGAAACAGAAGAACGAGATCGTAAAACTGTCTAGTGAAGAGATATCAAAAACATTACCACAAACAGTTGATAAATATACCATACTTACAAAAGTAGAAGGAAAAGAGAGCACAATAGTCTATACTTTTGAGATCAATACGGGTGCAAAGAGTGATGAGGCAGTAAAAAAAGAAGACAGAACACGTATGCAAAAAGCGGTAACTACAGGTATCTGCCAATCTTCAAAAAGATTTATAGATGCACAGATCAATATCTCGTATATTTACATAGGAGCAAAAAGTAAAGCAGAATTGTTTCGTTTTGATGTGACACAGGCAGATTGTCCTGTGAGTGATAGATAGTAGCAAATACAAATTATGAAAGAGTTATTGAAAATAACTTTTGTTTATTTAACATATTATAATAATAAGAAATATAAATAATATTACTATGAGCGTATGAAAGAAAGAAATTAATGAAGAGTATCAATACCTACTATACAACCAAAGAGGAATTAGAATCATTTATCAATGATGAAAAAATTCAGGACTCTTCTTCTCTTCTCATACAAGTTTTTTCTGCCATTATTGATAAAACCTTTATATCAACTCTGTTATCTGAACTGACTCAACTGCTGCCAGATTCAGTGATCACCGGAAGTACCACTGACGGTGAGATCATGGATGGAAAAGTTTCATCTGGAAAAGTTGTTTTGAGTTTTACTCAGTTTGAACATACAACACTTAAAGCAGCTGGCATAGAACATAAAGTCGATGGGTATTATAGTGGTCAATATTTGGCAAAAAAGTTGATTACTGAAGATACAAAATTACTCATTGCATTTGTAGATGGATTACATACGAATGGGGAAGAATTTTTAAGTGGTATTGACTCTATTAATAATGATGTTATTATTGCAGGAGGTCATGCAGGAGATAATGGTAACTTTAAGGAGACATTAGTCTTTACTAAAGAGCATATTTTTACACATGGTGTTGTTGGGGTTACTCTGAACAGTAAATATTTACATGTACACGAGGATTGTAGCTTCAACTGGCACCCCATAGGCAATGAACTTACAATCACTAAAGCTGAGGGTAATCGTGTCTATACGATCGATGGAAGAAGTGCTGTAGATACGTATGCCTATTATCTGGGTGAAGATATCTCAAAAGGTTTACCTGCTATCGGGGTAGAATTCCCTCTGATTGTCAATCGTAACGGTTCAAATGTTTCACGGGCAAGTATAGCAAAAGAAGACGATGGATCACTGATCGTAGGAGGCAACTTATATACGGGGGAAAAAATACGAATTGGCTATGGTGACCGCAAAGAGATATTAAGAAAATCAAAAAAAATCATGGAAACTGTTTCTCAAAAACCTTCTGAAGTGATCTTTGTCTATTCTTGTTCTACACGTAAATACTTTATGGGGGAGGAGGTTGAAACTGAAACTCTACCTCTACAAGATATTGCCCCAGTATCTGGTTTTTTTACCTATGGAGAGTTCTTTACCTTAAATAAAAAAGAACTCTTTAATCAATCTATGACTTTGGTTTCATTAAGTGAGAATGATACTATAAGTAAAACAACTCTGGATACATATCAAAAGCAGGTTGATGAAAATATTCCTTCTATTGATGCATTGACACGCCCTATAAATATTACAAGTAAAGAAGTTCAAGAACAGACAAAAACACTCAAAGCAGATAACCAGTTAAAGAAAGAACATAGAGAGCGAATGGAATTAGCGTTTAAAGGGACGAATGAAGGTATCTGGGATTGGAATATTCTTGACAACTCTGTCTATTTCTGTCCTCGCTGGAAAGAGATGCTTGGATATCGTGATGAGGAACTTCCCAATGAAGTGCCAACCTGGGCAGATCGTCTTCATCCTGATGATGTAGAAAGGACTTGGGAAGATGTCTATAAAAATGTAAATGGAGAAACAGAGTATTATGAAAATATCCATCGACTGAAACATAAAGATGGACATTGGGTTTGGATCCTTGACAGAGGAAAAACGCAATATGATGAAAATTATAAAGCTGTTCGTATGATCGGTACCCATGTAGATATTACAGAAGAGAAAGAGAAGCAAACAGATATCAATTCTGTGTCAATGAATGGATTAACCCACCTTATTAACATTACCAGTCAAGAAGTGAAAGAGCGGACAGAAACGCTCAAAGAAAGCAATAAATTAAATCAGCAGCTTAAAGAGCGTATGGAATTAGCTCTTATAGGGAGTAAAACATCCGTTTTGGATTGGAATTTTACTGATAACAGTATGTATATCTCCTCAGGTTGGAAAGAGATGCTTGGATTTACTGATGAAGAACTTCCAAATAGTACTTCAACATGGTTTCAGCAAGCACATCCTGATGATAAAAAAACTGCTTTACAAATGCTTAGAAAATATCAAGAAAATCAAATAAAATATTTTGAATTAAATCACCGTCTTAAACATAAAGATGGACATTGGGTTTGGGTATTAGGTAGAGCACAGATACTGTATGATGAAAATGGTGACAAAGTTCGTATGATAGGTACTCATACTGATATCACAGAAGAGAAGGAGTTGCAACTCAAATACTTCTACCAGTCACAAATGATCGAACAGATCAATGATTCTATTACTACAACTGATCTGCAGGGCAATATCGTGAGTTGGAATTCAGGATCTGAAAAAACATTTGGATATTCTGCGAGTGAAGTAATTGGAAAAAATATTGCCATGCTTTATCGTGAAGAAGATATTCCAACTTTAAAGGAATATATACCGACGTTAATAGAAAAAGGTATATATAATGCAGATCTATCTCTTGTAAAAAAATCGAAAGAGCTTATACCCATAGCTTTTTCTCTCACTTTGCTTAGAGATCAAAGTGGAAAGCCAATAGGAATTGTAGGGATCAATAAAGATATTACTAAACGTAAAAAAGCTGAAGATGAATTGTTTGAACAAAGAAGTATTTTGTATTATCAAGCTCATCATGATGCCTTGACAGGACTTCCAAACAGAGTATTGTTTTTTGATCGATTAGAGCAAGGTATCATCAAAGCAAAACGTCATTCTGAAGGATTGGCACTTTTTTTTATTGATCTAGATAAATTTAAAGATATTAATGACTCTTTGGGACATGGAACAGGTGACAGTGTTTTAAATACAATATCAAAACGCCTTGAAAGTATTGTTCGTAAGGAAGACTCTGTAGCGCGTTTAAGTGGTGATGAATTTACTATTATTATAGAAGAGTTAAAGAAGCCACAAGATGCATCAATCTTAGCAGAAAAAATTCTTGAAACATTGCAAGAGCCTATATATATAGAGAATCATCAGCTGTATGTCTCCGGAAGTATAGGTATCAGTATATATCCTGAAGATGCAACAGATGCACAGAATTTACTTAAATACGCAGATACAGCCATGTATAAAGCAAAAGAAGAGGGATGCAATAATTTTCAATTCTATTCTTCTGATATGACAGAGTTTGCCATGAATCGTATCGCTATGAAAACCAGTCTGCGACAGGCTATAGATGAGAAAGAATTCATTATTAATTATCAACCACAAATAAATAGTTGTACCGGGAAATTGGTAGGGGTGGAAGCATTGGTACGATGGAAACACCGGACAATGGGCTTGTTGGCGCCTGATCAATTTATACCTCTGGCGGAAGAAATAGGAATGATCATTGAAGTTGACAGATGGGTTATGCGTACTTCAATGATACAGATCAGTAAGTGGTATAAGGAAGGTTTAAAACCAGGGATACTTGGATTAAACATTTCCGTAAATCAGTTGGAAAGTAATGATTTTATCCAATTGATCAAAGAGAGTATCGAGGTATATGATTTTAAGGCAGAATGGTTGGAATTGGAAATCACTGAAAGACAGATGATGACTAAAACTGAAGAAGTGATCTCTAGACTCAGGGAGATAAATGATTTGGGTGTAAGTATATCTATAGATGATTTTGGAACAGGTTATTCTTCTTTATCTCTTCTGAAACGTCTACCAATTCACAGGTTGAAAATAGACCAATCCTTTATTCATGATATTCCAGGTGATGAAGAAGATGTTGCTATTGTCTCTGCGATTATTGTACTTGGAAATAGTCTTAATTTGGACATTGTTGCAGAAGGTGTAGAAACTTCCCAACAGAGAGATTTTTTAGTAGATAATGGATGTGTCAATATGCAAGGGTATTATTTCAGTCATCCTGTATCAGCAGAAGAGATGAAAGAAATACTGTTAGATAATTAAATAACTTCAGGTTTATAATAACTCATTGTACTACGACCAAACTTTTTACGTTTGGTAAAGACTAGGTTACCTATGTTCTGGGGCATATCTAGATTTGTCATATGTTCAACAACAACCATTTCACAAACATCAGCTTCTATACTTTCTATAAGTGCTATGGTCTTATCGTAAATGTCATCCATACCATCACGGGTAGAGAAGGGTGGGTCAAAGTAGAAGTATGTTTTTCTGCCTGTTCTTTTTGCCATTTCATACACTGTAGCAAATTTTTCAAAACTGTCACCATAAAAAGTATGACATCGGCTTGGGTCTGTATTTTTAATGTTGGATTCCAAACAACGGAATGCTATTTTGTTATATTCCATAAAATAACACTCTGCAGCTCCACGGCTTAAAGCCTCAAGTCCTATGGAACCGCTTCCTGCAAATACTTCTACAAAGTTTTTATCTATGATCTCAAACTGGACCGTATTGAAAAATGACTCTTTGAGTATGGACTTCGAAGATCTGGTAGTAGAAATATCCGGTATCTCTATCTTCTTACCTTTGAAATCTCCGGCAATGATCGTAGTTGTAAATATTTTTGTTTTGTCTTTAATTCTCATAACGATATTTTACCCAAAGCAATATCAAAAGTTGACAATGGTTTTAAGTGTATTGATAAGTTTAGAGCCTTCACGTATATCTTTACGTTCTTTACCAGGTTCAGTGGTCGTAATAATTGTCCGTCCTGTAACCAGTTTTGATCCATTATTTTTACGTATACCCCAATAGGTATGCATAATGACAGGTTCCCCTTTATATTGACCAAGATAGAGCACTATATGACCGGGAACATACAGAAGAGAACGGAATGGTTCAGCTTTTTGAATGATCTTCTTCTTTTTTGCATGCTTGTTTAAACCTTTTATATATACTGTACTTGTCCCGTCTTTAGCCTGTTTGCTGGAATTACGACGCAAAAATATTCCAAAAGGAGCTAAGAAATCCCTGGTTGTTGCAGAACAGTCACGGCATTCATAAGACCCACCCCAACCATAGGGTTCACCGTAAAACTCTTTTGCCAGGATGGCTACATTTTTGGCTGTGAAAGGGAGAGGCTTTTTGGCAATGATATTTGCTGTACTCACTTTTATTTTGTGAATTCGACCTTGACCCAGTGAACTTTGCTTTGCAGTCAAGTAGTGTGTATTGTCTTTACTTATGGGAAACAGCGCACCCAGTTTTACAATAGTTGTAGGTTTATTCTTGTCATTATAGAGTCGTAAATTATCTTTAATGGTCATGGCATATTTACCGGTTTTAAACTTTTTTATAAAATCTTTGTTCACTACTGTAAGGTCGGTGATCTTTACCCATCCAAAAGAGTATGAAGCTCTGACATATGCCCATCTTCTGTCTTTTGAATAGTGAGAGATGTAGAGTGGAACATTAATATGTAAAGCAGAGTTTTGATTGTAGTCAAAAGGAAAACCTTCACCTATACGTTTGGGATCTCTGTAAAATGCTGTGGAAGTTGGAAGTGCCTTAACACTGGTGCGACGTGTAGTAATTGCCTTGTAGCCTTTACTGTCTTTTTTATGCATTTGTGCATTACGAATCCATTTCTTATACACATAAGAGGGGATCACACGTCCATTTTCTTTATATATCTTCCCTTTGGTAACGAAACGTGTTTCCCAGCCAAAATCTTGTTTTGGTATGTCCAGTTTACGTAATGTCCAAGGTTTAAAATATTTTTTATTAAACTCTTTGTCTAACTTTTTTTGTTTTAATTTGGAAAAAGGTTTTATCTGTTTTGCATAATAGGCCGGATCCTGAGGGATCTTTTTCATATCGGCTACTTTACCTTTGGGCATACGGTCTATTTTACTTTTTAAGCGCTTACTTGGTTTAAGTGTATAGTCTGCATGAAGGGAAGAAAAACTGAAAAGAAGAAGTGTTACAAGAGCTATTTTTTTATACATATTTTGATTCTCTGATTTTTTGTTTATTGTATTGAAGATTGGTTAACAGAGGGTGTATATTTTATCTCTTGGTATTTATTGTGGGATATAAGAAATTCCCAAACCTGCTTCTGAAGAAAGAACGATCTTACTTTCATTAAATTCAATATTTGTTTTACAGGGATGTGAAGCCAATAGACTCACTGCATCAAGATCGAGCATTGTAATAATATCAGCTTTGGCAGAAGCCACATGTACTCCCGCTGCAACTGATATGGGTCCTTCGAGCATACAGCCTATCATACATTTAATGCCAAACTCTGCTGAGAGATCAGCAAGTTTCAGGGCTTGGGAGATACCTGCTGTTTTTGCCAGTTTTATGTTGACGTAGTCTATGGCTTGCATCTCCAAAAGTCTTTTCGCATCCTTAATGGAAAATATGGATTCATCTGCAAGCAGGGGAGTTTGAACCCTCTCTTTGATATACTTGAGTCCTTCTATATCATCTGCTGCCACAGGTTGCTCTATGAACTCTGCAATGATATCTCTCTTCTCCAGTGCATGAAGCAGTTCTACGCTCTCCTGTGCTGTCCATCCCTGGTTTGCATCGAGTCTCAATGTTATATGGTCATCTAATGCGTTATCTATAGCAATGATACGTTCTATATCTTTTTGTGGGTTATCGCCTATCTTGATCTTGAGTGTATCATATCCCAAACTTACAGCATCCAAAGAATCAGATATCATTTTATCAATTTCACCCATACTGATGGTAATATCAGTTTTGAAGTGTGTTTTTGTTCCACCAACCATTTTGTAAAGAGGTTGTTTAACCGATCTTGCTTTCAGATCATAAAGGGCTATTTCCAAAGCTGATTTGGCCGTACTGTTTTTAATGATCAAACTATGCACAGATCTTAAAATAGTTTCAAACTCTTCTATCTCCAAGCCTATAAGATGTGGTTTTATATACTCTATAGTAGCGATCATAGAACCCATAGTCTCACCGGTAATGACCGGTGTAGGAGCACCTTCCCCATATCCCATAGAACCATTATCACACTCAATGATGACCACAAGGTCTTCAAGAGCATCTACACGACGCAAAGAGGTAATGAAGGGGTTTTTAAGGGGTGCTTTAAGAACAGTGGTTCGTATGTTGGTGATTTTCATATCTTAGGCTTCTGACTCCAAAGACTCTATTTCACGTATTTTGGCTCCCAAAGCTTTTATCTGGACTGCCAGCTTATCTCGTTTGTCTAAAATAAGACTTTCTTCAAACTCATCATCAGCAAACTCAAGGTTTTGTTCATAACTTTTATATTCTTTAAGTAACTCGGCTTTTTCTTCTATATATTTTTCTTTATTTTCTATCTCTATGATCTGTTCTTCAGATAATGTTTGCATTTATGATCCTTTATATTTGTCTAGTTCAATTATATCTTTTATTGTGTATAAATTGTGATCTGTTTCAATAAAAGAATTCTATAATAAATATATAGATGTTAAGTTTAAATTTTGAGATTTGTATAAGTGAAGATTATGCTTAAATACCGACGTAAAAAGGGGGAGATATTACGATGGGTAGTCGTAACAACAAAGAATTTTTTAAAAAAGGAGGAAGTAATAAATTCAATGCCGATATTTAAGCTACAAAAGAATTATAGTCTAAATAAGATAAAATTTGTCTTAATTAAAACACTTTATTTAAAAAAAAGACAAAAATTCTCCTATTTCTTTAAAAAACCAGCCAGTTTTCCATCTTAAAAACGTCCTCTGTTGACGGCATACCCTTCCATCCGTTAGATTCTAGGTACATCATTTTATTTCCAAAATACCCTACAATATATTTTTCTTTATAGAGTGGAAAGGTACCGGAATGGAACATTGCAAAGATATCTTTATAGTTTTTTGCTGTTTCATAATAGGAAAAATCAAAACTGTGCAAAGCAATAATTGCAGCTTGCAACATCTCATTTTTATGCATAGAAGCACTAAGTACATAATATGAAGGGTAGGGTACTGCCGGATTATCTAACAGGTCACAAATATAGAGACGTTCTTTTTTCTTTTGATACATAAGGAGAGTATAGCGGGAAATTAATTGATGTTTTAAAAATATGACATATTGTCATATTTTTTGTAAGAAGGTTAAAAACGAAAGCTACCACGAGCCTCCCCCTCCGCCACCGCCACCGCCACCGGAGAATCCTCCACCTCCAGAGAAACCACCTCCACCACTGCTACTTGAGCTGGGTGGTGTTGCTGCGGAGTCTACAGAGGAAGAGAAACCTTTCATATTTGACATATTACCATGGTACCAGAGAGGTGTTGCAACATGAAGCAGATCATAGAAATCTATCCAGTGATCCGTTTCTTTGAAAAGTACTGCGTAAGGCAACAATTTCTCAAGATAGAGAGGATCTTCGTCTAATCGTCTTTTGATCTCATCTTCCTTTACACGGGAAATGAACTCTTTGAGACCTAGTAGATGTTTACGTGTATAAGCACCTTTTTGAGTAAATCTTCCGATCTTTCTATACGTATATGCTAAAGCTATAGAAAGGATAATAAACACACCAAAAGGTCCTATGATAAGTTCTTTCAGCTCTACGCCTTCCTCCATTAGTCCGATAGCCGGTGTCATGCCTCCTGCTGCAAATATCAGTCCGAATATTTTATTTGACAAGCCTTGTTTGGTAAGAGAAATAGAGATTCCCACAGCACCAAATATAACAGGAAATATCATGAGAAAAAGAACATCTACACCATGTTTAATATAAAAACTGTAAATTGTTAAAGCTAAAACAGGAAGCAGATATAAGATACTTTTGAGTAAAAAGTTCTTACGTACTCTTTGTGGGTTTTCAAGCATATGTCCATCTGCAACAACCCATTTGTAGAGATTGTCATTGATCTGTTTAAATCCTGACTGCAGTACTTTTGCTTTTGATTCAGAACCTCCTGATATCGTATAGCTTCGGCTTGAACCTTTAAAGAGTACATGCTCAAGCAAGTACTTTTGATCCATACCC
>Ga0209013_10003777_pt1 | contig 13351 bp, 15 predicted proteins | sample Cruoilmetagenom2_FD_187291 | JGI IMG/M metagenome (GOLD analysis project Ga0209013, IMG submission 187291) | Oil polluted marine microbial communities from Coal Oil Point, Santa Barbara, California, USA - Sample 2 (SPAdes) (version 2) | ecosystem: Environmental > Aquatic > Marine > Oil seeps ... | reverse complement strand
GTTCGTTCACTTTGTAAACAGTTTTGATTTTTATTGTTCCAGTGGCAGTTATCATCCTCCTGCTATCACGGAATACTTTAATAATATGGTACAACCCTACGTGGAAAATAAAATCTCTTTCCGGTCATGGGCACATGTGGAGTGGGCTACTATGGAAGAGCCCCTACATCTCATAGAAGATTTTGAAAAAATTGTAGACGGAGCTGTAAATGAGCTGTCGTTTCCATTAATTTGTGCGTACAAAGGAGAAAGAATGCCAGAACACCTTAAAAAGATTTTGATGGAAACACATCCATATGTTCTAATGGAAGATGATTTCATTGTATCGGAACAATATCAGCCAATGAATGTAGGGAAATAATAGACAACACGCTTAGGATGAGAATCTCCTAAGCGTGTTTTTTTGTCATTACGTTAAGGTGAAATATCATTTTATTTCTTCAATAATTGCAATGCTGCTCCTTGTTCACCTGCTAATAAGGGAAGTGATGCAAGTGGTTCCCAACGATATTGGAATACCAAGCCGTTATCTTCACCATCACACATGACGAGATGGTCCCATACCTGTTGATCGCCTAGATAGGATAAATGAAAAAAAGTACGTTCGTGGATTGTTTCTCTGTCCTCAGGGTAATAGTTAGACGTATGGATGTTTCCAATCAATTGAAGATTTCCTTGTTCAATTCCGGTTTCTTCTTTAATTTCACGAAACACAGCATCGACTAATTGTTCGCCTTCCTCAACGGTCCCTCCAGGAACTTGCAAGCCAGCATCCGGATGGTCCCTATGATTAAAAACGAGTAACTCTAAATTCGATTCTTTACCTTTGGTAATATACGCGAGTACTTTTCGCTTCGTTATCATCGTTTTCACCTCACTGATTACATATTAATTTAGAATACAGAACAAGTTAAATATTGGCAATTAGTATTTGTGAAGGATTTCACATTTTTCTCACATGCACGTGACAAATTTGACGTATCTAGTGATTTTGAAGTCTATAAAATAGGGTAAAATAGTGTAGAAGGATGGTGACGACATGTATAAGAAACAAGAGAAAATATTAATGTGGCTTGTGTTTATTGTTGCCGGAATTATGATGTTGTCGATAATTGGTCGGGTTTTTGGAAGCTAAAGGGAGGGAAGTCAAGTGGGGAATGAAGAAGCAGTATTCTTTAGTCGCGTCTTAACAGAACTGACGCTTTCGTTTCATATTATTTATGCCACCATTGGGGTGGGGATTCCACTGATGATTATGATTGCACAGTGGGTCGGAATTAAGAAAAACGATGAACACTATATTTTACTCGCAAGACGCTGGGCACGTGGTTTTGTTATTACGGTAGCTGTTGGCGTTGTAACTGGGACTGCCATAGGTCTCCAACTTTCTTTATTGTGGCCAAACTTCATGGAACTAGCAGGGAACGTCATTGCCTTGCCGTTATTCATGGAGACATTCGCGTTTTTCTTTGAGGCCATTTTCTTAGGCATTTACTTATACACATGGGATCGCTTTGAAAATCAGAAGAAGCACTTATTATTATTGATTCCTGTTGCCATTGGGGCATCTTTCTCCGCCGTTTTTATTACCATTGTGAATGCGTTCATGAATGCACCACAAGGGTTTGATTTAGTAAATGGTGAGTTAATTAACATTAACCCATTGCTTGCGATGTTTAACCCGGCGATGCCAACGAAAGTTGCGCATGTCGTTGTCACAGCGTATATGACATCGGCGTTCGTGCTAGCATCGATTGCAGCATTTAGATTATTAAAAGGTTCAAATCATGAGTATCATAAAAAAGCGTTATTTTTAACGATGAAATTAGGATTAATCTTCTCCATTGCAACAGCAATCATCGGGGATTTTTCAGGTAAGTATTTAGCTGAATATCAACCTGAAAAATTAGCAGCTGCGGAATGGCATTTTGAGACAGAAGAAAATGCACCACTCATTATGTACGGGATATTAGATGATGGGGAAGTGAAGTATGCAATTAAAATCCCTTATGGACTAAGTGTACTGGCACATAGTAACCCATTTGCAGAAGTACAGGGGTTAAATGATTTCCCTGAAGACGAGATTCCACCCTTATATATCCATTATTTGTTTGACTTAATGGTAACAATCGGGGTTGGTTTAACAGCACTTTCCGCACTATATGTATTTGCAGTAGGACGTAAGTGGTCATTTGTTCATACGAAATGGTTCCGTTGGCTACTTGTATCAACTGGTCCATTAGCTATGCTCGCGATTGAAGCGGGTTGGTGGTTGGCTGAAGTAGGTCGTCAACCTTGGATTTTACGAAAAATTATGAGAGTGGAAGATGCCGCAACGACTAGTGGTCAAGTGGATCTCATGCTCGTGTTATTTGCGGGATTATATCTAATCCTAGGCGTAGGTAGTGTGGTCGTATTACGACGCATGTTCAAAAGGAATCCAGTAGAACAAGAAATAGAAGACCGACGCAAAGAACAGGATGGTGAAGTTCAATGACACTTGAAATCATCGGAATTACCGTCTTATGGATATTTTTATTCGGGTATCTTATTGTTGCGTCTATTGACTTCGGAGCGGGATTTTTCAATGCTTACAACACGTTAACGAGACGAGACCATATTTTAACAAACATAATAGAGCGCTATTTATCACCCGTTTGGGAAGTTACCAACGTATTTCTAGTATTCTTCTTTGTAGGAATCATCGGGTTTTTCCCTAAAACCGCGTTCTATTACGGAACGACTTTATTAGTTCCAGCCAGTATTGCGATTATCTTGCTTGCAATTCGCGGTTCATATTACGCATTTGCCATGTATGGTTCTTATGGACATAAAGGATATACCTTCATGTATGGGATTGCGGGTTTATTCATCCCAGCATCACTTTCCATCGTATTAACGATTTCTGAAGGCGGGTTTATTTCGATGGTGAATGATCATCCCGTCTTAGATTACTGGAAACTATTCACGAGTCCACTGACTTGGAGCATTGTTGTATTAAGTATAACGGCGTTGCTCTATATCTCAGCTGTATTTTTAACCTGGTATGCGAATAAAGCCGGTGACACATCTGCAACGGAATTGCTTCGGAAGTACTCGTTGTTATGGGCGCTCCCAACAATCATTACAGCAGGAGGAATTATATTTGAACTTCGCGGGCACAATCCGGAACACTACGCGCGCATTCTTGATTTATGGTGGGTATTCGGATTATCCTTCCTCTTGTTTGTAGGAACGGTGTGGCTCATTTGGAAACGCAGAAGTTATGGCCTTGCATTTGGATTATTAACTGGCCAATTTGCTTTAGCATTCTTTGGCTACGGTTTTTCACACGCGCCGTATTTGTTATATCCGTACTTAACGATTTACGACAGCTTCACAAACGAAGCAATGGCTATTTCACTCATCGTCGCGTTTGTTGCAGGTCTAGGGTTATTGTTGCCGTCTCTCTATTTATTGTTACGACTGTTTTTATTCAATAAAGACTACGTTCGCGGAAACAAGGATTTCCACGCCTAAAAGGAGGCCAATCACATGACCGAGTTCTTAATGTTTTACGCACCATTCATTGTCTTAATCGGCTCGATTATCATTGCATTTTGGTCTGCACCGAAAGATGGACCTGTGCGAAATAAAGAATAGCAGAACGAAAAAGCAGAGCCGACATGAGCTCTGCTTTTCGTTTTATATAGGGTAATTGATGCTATAAATGTTTAAAACTCAACTTGACATTACACACTCATAAATCCTTTATCATAAATACGCTATTAGGATCCTCAACATAATCAGCAAAAGGATGACAATAATTGAACCCAAAACTTGTATATAATCTTCTAGCTGGTGAGAAAGAATCCATTGAGCCCGTTTCTAAACTTAACTGCCGATAGCCACGTCGCTTGCCTTCTTCAATTAAATGTTGAAGTATTCGTTTGGCAACACCTTTTCTAAGATGTAATGAAGACGTGCGCATTGATTTTATCTCTCCAAGTTGAGGATTAATTTCTTTAAGTGCACCGCAACCAACTAATTCATTTCCTTCCCATGCACTCCAAAATGTAATTTCTGGTCTTTGCAATTGCTCTAGATTTAAAGCATGTATACTTTCTGGTGGGGAATTTAATGTCATACTATGAAGATGTTCCCCTATCAATTTCGTAACTTCAAGTCCAGTTAAATCATCAATTTTTATATCCATAATAATTCCTCCAGTGTCTCAAAAATGAAATTAAATCACCTGTTTAACTGTACCTGCATCATTAGTAGAACAAGAAATGCTTTACTCTAATTATAGCGATTGTTCGAGCAGAAAAAAGCCACTAGACAGACTTCAATAGAATGCTTTTCGTAGCTTTTCTGAAGGTCTTAAATATTCATTTAGGCCGCTAAAAACCAAGTTATAAATTTTAACGTTTGACCATTACAGTAGGTTTACATAAGATGGAGAGTAAAAAGAATGGGGGATTCATATGAAAACGATTGGTTTAATTGGAGGCATGAGCTGGGAGTCTTCAGCGGAATATTATCGATTGATCAATTCAGAAGTAAAAAGTAGATTAGGTGGATTACATTCTGCTAAGTGTATTTTATATAGCGTTGATTTCGAAGAAGTTGAACGGTACCAAGCCGAAGGTGACTGGGAGAGTGCCGGTAAGTTATTAGGTGATGTTGCACAGTCGTTAGAGAAGGCGGGAGCAGAGTTTATTGTCATATGTACAAATACAATGCACAAAGTGATTGATTCTATTGAAAAAAAGATTAGTATTCCTATTGTACATATTGCAGACGCAACTGCTAATCAAATAAAAAATTCTGGAATAAAAACGATTGGATTACTGGGCACTAAATATACAATGGAGCATGACTTTTATAAATCGCGACTGGTGTCTAATGGAATCGAGGTTTTGATTCCAAATAGTGAGGAAAGAGAAGAAATAAATACAGTTATTTTTGAAGAATTGGTATTAGGTAAAGTTGAACAGTCTTCAAGAGAGTATTACAAAAAGGTCATGCAGAGTTTAATCAATCGTGGAGCAGAAGGAATCATTCTGGGATGTACCGAAATTGGTTTATTAGTAAAACCGGAAGACTCAGAAGTTCCGTTATTTGATACCACGGTTATTCATGCACGGGCAGCAGTAAATACATCCCTGGAAAATTTATAATGAGTCAATCAATTTGAGAAAACCTTTTCTCAATTAACGTCCAACTAATAAAAATTAAAATGGATAGGGTAAATACAATAATGGTTACATTGAAAAGGAAATTAAAATCAAGTTCGTTCACTTTTAACGTTTCAATCCCGTGATAATTCATGATTTCATAGCCTTGGTTTTTGTAATCCATGAAAATGGAAGAGATAAAACCACCTATAATGAGTCCTGCAAAGATTGATAAGGAAAATTTTTTCATATCATTCATCTCCTTTAATTCAGTATAATCCATTTGTAAGTTTGTGGGAATAACAAAATGAATTGACAATTTCGGGAATCATAGCGTATTATATGTATAAATAGTTATATCGTATCTCCTAAAGGGGAGTAGCTTTTACAACAAGGTCGTCATTACGGAGGTTTTAAATCTCCCGGCTTTGTTGGCAACGATTTCGTTGTTAGCAAGACCTTTACCAATTGGTAAAGGTCTATTATTTTTTAGAAAACCTTTGCCGTTTCTGGTAAAGGTTTTTTTGTGTTCATTGGCCAGAAACGTACCAATCGAGATGAACTATTTAAATAGAAAAAAGGAGAATCTTGATGATACTAAGGAAATACATGGCGTTAATCGGTATTGGTTCCGCAAAGATTGATTTAATTCTTGAAAAGGTAACCTATAAACCGGGTGAACAAGTAAAGGGATACTTTATGGTTAAAGGTGGAACAATTGAACAGCAACTAAGACGAATTGACTGTGATTTTGTAAGGGTTAATGAAGATAGCAGTAATGAGGAAGAACAGGTTATAGATTCCATCACGATTTTTACTACAAAAAATATTGAGGCGGACGTTGTGAGTAAAATTCCTTTTACATTCGTGCTTCCCCAATCTTTGAGAACGGATTGTGATTCAGACTTTTGTTTTAAATCTAAACTGACGTTCAATCAAGGTGTGGAAAGCTTAGATTATGACGACATTAATATTGAAAAAGAAATGATTTAACGTAAATTATATACCTTTAAAAGGAGGAAAATGAAATGGATATTTCGGTTTTATTGGAATACGGTTGGGTTTTACTATTATTAATTGGTTTAGAAGGTTTGTTGGCAGCAGATAATGCTCTTGTTTTAGCTATCATGGTAAAGCATCTCCCTGAGGAAGAGAGAAGGCGGGCACTATTCTACGGACTGGCGGGTGCCTTTGTTTTCCGCTTTGGTTCATTATTCATCATTTCGTTCCTTGTAGACGTTTGGCAAGTTCAAGCAATAGGTGCGCTATATTTATTATTCATTGCAATCAATCATATCGCGAGAAAACTTTACTTTAGTAATAAAGGCGAGAAAAAAGCAGAAAAAGAAAAGAAGAAAGCCGGATTTTGGGGAACCGTTTTTAAGGTTGAATTAGCGGATATTGCTTTTGCAGTAGATTCTATTTTAGCTGCTGTTGCTTTAGCAATGACACTTCCAAATACAAATCTCCCTGCCATTGGAGGAATGGATGGCGGCAAGTTCCTTGTTATTTTTGCGGGTGGATTAATCGGTTTAATTATCATGCGTTTCGCAGCAAACTACTTTGTGAAACTGTTGCATGCGAAACCAGGTCTTGAAATTGCTGCCTTTGCGATTGTCGGCTGGGTAGGTGTAAAGCTTGCTGTCTTAACGATGGGCCACCCTGATGTAGGGATCATCTCATATGACTTTGCTCATTCTACAACATGGAAACTTATCTTCTACACCGTCCTAATTGGAATTGCTTTAGCTGGTTGGTTCCTAACGAAAGACAAGGGTGGAGAATCACCTGTAGATGACACACTCGTATAAAAGGAAAGCTGCTCTGTAATGAGCAGCTTTTTGTACATTTCTAGATCTATTTAGCCAAAAATAGAGGTCAAGGTTCCTGGTCGATTCATATTGGTCGATATAATTAATTTGAACCAATGAAATAAAAATAGGGTAAACAAAAAGGACATCCGAGAAAGAATTCGGATGTCTTTCCTATTTATTGTTCTTTTGGTGGAACGACACAGCCGTCATCTGAACAAAAAGCATCTGTTGCTCCATCTGATGAAAGATCTTGAAGTACAGGTTTAGGATTCTCTTCTTCCCAAACTTTTTGAAGAGCGCCAACAAATGTCTCAAGTGGTTGAGCACCGGAAATGGCATACTTTTGATTGACAATAAAGTAAGGCACACCAGAGACACCATATTGTTGAGCAACTGCTTCGTCAACTCGAACATCATTCGCATAGGCAGTTTTATCATTCAAAACATCTAAAGCATCTTGTCGTTCTAATCCGGAAGCTTCCGCAATGTCAGCAAGTGTTTCGATATCACTAATATTTTTTGATTCAGTAAAGTAAGCAAGAAGGAGGTTCTCTGTGACAGCCTTTTCCTCCGTTTGCCCTTTTTCTTTTGCAAATTTAGCTAAACGATGCGCATCAAACGTATTTGTGGGTTTCATTTCTTCAAAGTTAAACGTTAATCCAATACTTGCGGCATGTTGGCCTAATTGAACGTTATTTCTTTTGGCTTCTTCAATACTCATTCCATATTTCGAAGCAAGGACTTCATGAATGTTTTTTCCAGAATACATAGCAGCATTCGGATCTAATTCAAAACTTTTGAACTCAACTTCAACTTCATTCTTATGTGGAAATTGATCTAACGCCATTTCTAATCTGCGTTTCCCAATATAACAAAACGGACATACAAAATCAGACCAAACCTCAATCTTCATACAAACACCTCTTTCAATTAAGTATTTCCCATTGTAGCACGAACATTCTAAAGCTCAAAAATAGTTGCTCGGTAATTCTCTACTTATGACCTATACATCATGCATGCACTGCTATATATTAAAAACAGGTGATGATATGAAAACAAAAATATATTTAGACAATGAAAAATTGATCGCAGGGATAACCATAAAAGATATGACCGAATTCGAAAGTAATAACATGGCACTCCATGCCTGTGAAAACCCTGAAAATATTGTGGAAAATCGAAAAAAGTTAGCAGCTTCTTTGCACTGTGAACTAGATGATTTCGTTTGTGCGAATCAAACACACAGCGCGAACTTTCACAAAGTAACACTCGATGATAAAGGGCGAGGTGCTTATCAAAAGGATACTGCCATCGCGGATACAGACGCACTATTTACGTATGAACCAGATCTATTACTCTGTAGCTTTGTAGCGGATTGTGTACCGGTCATTTTTTATAATGAAGTCACTGGACTCATTGGCGTGATACATTCTGGATGGCAAGGTACAGTTAAAGAAATTTCCTTAAAACTTTTTGAGCATTTAAAACAAGTTGAACAGTGTAATCCAAGTGATTTGCATATACAGATTGGTGCAGCCCTGAGCCAAGAAAAATTTGAGGTCGATGAAGATGTTTATTTGAAATTTAAAGCTCTCGGATATACGGATGAATTTATGTATTACAACGAAGATTCCCACAAATATCATATAGATAATCAACAAACTGTGAAAAAGCAATGCGAGCTTGCAGGCATTCCAACAGAGCAAATTACAATTGATCAGACCTGTACGTTTTTAAACGCTGATGGCTTCTCATATCGTCAAGACAAGAAAAGCGGAAGGCATCTGGCTTTTATAATGAAGAAAAGTGAATGATCTGGAGAAAAACTTAAAAAGCACATCAACTTTAGACGTTGATGTGCTTTCATATTTTCTTGAATTATTTTTGAATAAACATTTGTGTCCAGTAGTTGCCGTCCACATATCCTACTCCAATATGTGTAAAGTTTTTGCTAAGGATATTCGCTCTATGACCTTCGCTGTTCATCCACGCATCCACTACCTCAGCTGCAGTTCTTTGACCTTTTGCAATATTTTCTCCAGCTGATTTATATGTAATGCCAAAGTTTTTCATCATTGTAAACGGTGAACCATACGTTGGGCTTGTGTGACTAAAATAGTTTTTGTCACGCATATCTTTCGACTTAAACTCTGCAACTCTTGCAAGCTCCCAATCCATCTTTAAAGCTGGAAGTCCAGCATTTGCTCTTTCAATATTTACGAGTCTAGTCACTTCTTGCTCGATACTTGCTTGTTCTTTTGTAGGAACATTAATCGTTTGTCCAGGGTAGATTAGATTTGGATTAGCGAGCTGTGGGTTTGAATTTATTAACTCCTGCACACCCGTTTGTGTTTTCACCGCAATTTTCCAAAGAGAATCTCCTGAAACTACTTTATACGAATTAGCCGCCAAAGCGCCTGTTGGAAATAGTAAAGAGATAGATAAAAGTGAAGCAATTGTTACTGTACCTATTTTTTTAAACATCGAATCAATCCTTTCAGTTTGTTATATATTCATCATAATAGTTTTGTTGAATAATAAACCTCTTAATATATGGAAGGATTTTTACAATAAGATGACACTTGAAATGATTAATTTCAAATGACTTGATACACATCGTTTCTTTACAAGAATTATAGTAACAAGGTTGAAATATAACTGTAATAGGAAACTATTACTATTAAAAAATAGACACTTATGCACCACATCTCAACATATTAGGCTAATAAAGCTAAAATACTATTCTATAAGAAGGAAACTACAATTAATTCCCCCTTAAACTGACCCCTACATTTTAAGCTAAACTGATACTTTTATATATACCAGTTCTTTGTTAATCTTAACAATGAATTCTAAAGGTGAGGAAGGTTTTTGATTATGCAAAAAATACAAGGTTATTCAAGCTCACAGAAACGAACTTTTAATTTAATTATTACTTCAATGCTTATTGCACTCGTATTCGTTGCAACTGTTTTATTAAATATTAGACTGCCGATTGCAGCAAATGGTGGTTTAGTTCATATGGGGACGGCTATGCTTTTTATCGCTTCGATCTTATTTGGTCCTAAAAAAGGTGCGATTGCTGGAGCAGTCGGGATGGGGTTATTCGACTTATTCGCTGGTTGGACATTGTGGGCACCCTTCACGATTGTAGCCCGTGGCTTACAAGGATATATTGTTGGGAAAATTGCGTGGTCTAATGGCCGCAATGGTAGCAGTATAACGTTTAATCTAATCGGTACTATCCTATCAATTCCGGTCATGCTAGGGGTCTATTACATTTGTGAGGGTATTCTATTTAATAACTGGATTGCACCAATGGCCTCTATACCTGGAAACATCACTCAAAATGTTGTAGGGATCATAGTAGCCATTCCTGTAGCTATTGTACTGAAAAAAGTTTCTTTCTTTAAATAGTTTAAAGAAATATGATTTTATATAACATGAAAAAGGGAGAAAGCTTGGTAAATCAAGCTTTCTCCCTTTCTTTTTAGTTTTTTCTAATTAAAATGCGGGAATGGCAGTTTCATCATAGTTTTCTTCTAAAAATTCACGTACTTCTTTACTCGTCATCGCTTCAGCTAACTTTTGAATTGGTTCCGAGTCGGCATTGTCCGCGCGAGCTATTAAAGTAATAGCAAATTCATTATCCGTTCCTTCTGTAAGGAGGGCATCGCTTTTTGGTGTTAAGCCAAGGGGTTTAGCATAAGCAGGTGTCATAACTACTGCATCAGCGTCATCATACATTCTCGCTAACATTAACAAATCCACTGCTTCAAACGTATAGTTTTTTGGATTTTCAATAATATCTTTCTGTGTATAATATGGACCCGTTTTTTCTTGCAATGTAATCACTTCATGTTGAGCCAACAATGCCAAAGAACGATCTATATTGGAAACGTCATTTGCTATAGCGATGACGGAACCCTCCGGCAGCTCATCTATAGTACTGAAATCTTTCGCATATACGCCATAATTCGCATAGTAAATCGGTTCAACTGGAACTAACTCTGCGTTGTTGTTGCGGTTGAACTCCTCCATATAGGGAACATGCTGAAAGAAGTTTGCATCTACTTCTCCATTCGCAAGTGCACTGTTAGGCTGAACATTATCGCCTAATACAACAATTTCAAGGTCAATGCCTTCCTCCGCTAATGTTGGTTTCACAAGCTCAAGGATTTCCGTCATTGGTGGAATTAACGAAGCAACTTTCAATGTTACTTCTTCATTATTTTGATCTTGACTGGTTTTCTTTTCGTCCCCTTGTTTATCTTGACTGCAACCCGCCAACATAAAGAGAGCTATCGTGATTAGAATTAATATGTTTTTCATTTGTTTTCCTCCTGTACCCTTACTTATCTTTTATCAATTTTTCTTGATACAGTCATACCTGTGAACTGTATCAGCTGTACCAATATGACCATAATGATGATCATGTACAACATTAAGTCGGTTTTAAATTGTTGATAGCCGTACCGAATGGCAAAATCTCCTATACCACCGCCACCGACGACGCCCATAATAGTTGAATAAGAAATAAAACTTATAATCGAAGTGGTTAATCCGAGAACGAGTCCAGAACGAGCCTCCACATAAAGGAATTTAAAAACGACTTCTTTCACAGAAGCACCCATTGAAATAGCTGCCTCTATTACACCTTTAGGCACGTCCAATAAAGATTGTTCCACTAGTCGCGAATAATGTGCAATCGCAATTATTGCCAATGGAACGGTGGCAGCCGCAGTACCAATTGCAGTTCCAATAATTAATCTAGTAAATGGTATTAGAAATACAACCAATAATAAAAACGGAAAGGAACGTATAATATTTACTAATAAATTCAATGCCGAAAAAATAAAGGGGTTGTCAAGCATATGACCCTTCCTGCTAAGGAAAAGGAATGTTCCAACCGGAAGTCCTAATAGAACGGCAGCTACAATAGATATCCCAACCATGACGAAGGTTTCTCCAATAGACTGAAAAATTTCAGCTTCGTATTGCAACAGAATCTCAGGCATGGTCAATCGCTCCATTCCTTACGAGTTGCTCAACAAAATATTGAGGATTATCGTCTATCTTTTGAACGCCTTGTGGGCTAGTTGAGACTGTCTCAAAGACTTTTCCATTTTCCATGACGGTTACCTTGGTACATATACTTTTAATCACTTCCATCTCATGACTGACAATAACAATGGTAACACCAAGGCTTTTATTCACATCTTCCAATACGCTTAAAACTTCAGCTGTTGTATTGGGATCAAGAGAAGAGGTTGGTTCATCACATAACAAAACTTGTGGGTTATTGGCTAGGGCCCTTGCAATGGCCACACGCTGTTTTTGTCCGCCACTTAATTGTGCTGGATATTGCCCCATTAAACTCTCTAACCCTACAAATCGAAGACACTCCATTACCCGTCCCCGGCGTTCTGTTCTCGGAAAGCCTGATAATGCTAACGATACAGCTACATTTTCGTAAACCGTTCTATTTGCCACTAGATTAAAATGCTGAAAAATCATCCCTATTGATTTCCGCGCTTGTCGAAGCTTTCTGCTGCTTAATTTTGTTAGTGCTTCACCATTCACTTCTACTTCACCGTCATCCGGGACTTCTATCAAGTTCATTAACCTCAGCAAAGTCGATTTACCAGCACCACTAGCTCCAATGATTCCATAAATCTCACCTTTGTTAATCTCTAAAGAAACAGATTGAATGGCCTGAAACTGATCGTAACTCTTATTAACCTGATGTAATTTAATCATAAAAAAAACCCCTTTCTATGAGTTGAAAGGTGATCACAACGTTCATTATTATAGCTTAAACCTATTGAGGATGTCACTTTGGGAGATTCATTAGGTAAAGAATGAAATTTATATATGTATAAGAAATTCATATTGGTTAATTTGGAACATAAAAGAATAGATGGGCACTCGCTTAATCCTAATCACTTTGTCACATTTATTCTCCTGACCTCGTCATGAGTTATGAAAAAACTTTTGGAGGTTATATGATGACTCAAAAATGGGATGTTGTTATTGTCGGTGGTGGGCTAGCTGGTTTCGTGGCAGCTAATTATTTAGCTAAAACCAATTTGTCTGTATTAATACTAGAAAGAGGAAAAAAGGTTGGCGGAAGGGCTAGAACCGATCGATTACATCAGCAGTATTTTAATTTAGGTCCACATGCTCTTTATAAAAGAGGAAAAGCCAAGTCGATTCTCGAAGAATTAGATGTACAACTTAATGGAAAATCTCCAAAATTAGGTGGCATTTTAGTTAATAAAGATATGGAATACGCAGCGCCTTTTACTCCTTTAGGACTTTTTACAACAAGTCTTTTAAATTGGAAAGAACGTTTTGAATGGGCAAGAGTTTTAATAA
>Ga0209013_10003776_pt1 | contig 13353 bp, 12 predicted proteins | sample Cruoilmetagenom2_FD_187291 | JGI IMG/M metagenome (GOLD analysis project Ga0209013, IMG submission 187291) | Oil polluted marine microbial communities from Coal Oil Point, Santa Barbara, California, USA - Sample 2 (SPAdes) (version 2) | ecosystem: Environmental > Aquatic > Marine > Oil seeps ... | reverse complement strand
CATACTTGTGCTATTCGAGAAGGCCCAGGTAAGCAAGGAACGAGACTCCGAATGGGACAAGATGGGGTGCTCCTGAACAGTTACGTGCCTTGAAAAAAAGCCCCGGCGCAATGGCGGGGCTTTTCATTATTCTGCGTTGTCGTTTCTGCTTACTGCACAGATTTTTTTTCCTGGTGCTGGGGCATGGGCTCCCGGCCGGGAAGCAGCAGATTCAGCAGGATGCCGACAATGGCGGACAGGCCGATTCCCTTAACCACAAACTCTGAGTAGCCAAGGGCCATATCACCTATACCAAAGACCAGGATCAGGGAGACGATAACCATGTTTCTCGGCTGGGCCAGATCTGTTCCTTCCCGGACCAGGGTATTCATACCGATAGTGGCAATAGTACCGAACAGCAGAGTCATGATTCCGCCCATAACCGGTGTCGGGATAGTGGCCAGCAACGCCCCCAGGGTACCGGAAAACGAAAGTACAATTGCGGAAACTGCCGCCCAGGTCATGATGGCAGGATTAAAGGCCCGGGTCAGGGTTACGGCACCGGTCACCTCAGAGTAGGTTGTATTCGGCGGCCCTCCCAGCATAGAGGCCACTGAAGTAGCAATACCGTCTCCCATCAGGGTACGGTGCAAACCCGGATCATCCAGGTATTTTTTTCCGGTTACATGGCTGATGGCCAGCATATCACCGACATGTTCAATGGCCGGAGCAATGGCCACCGGAACGATGAAAAAAATTGCCTGCCAATGAAACTGGGGCAGGACAAAGGCCGGTACGGAAAAAAACGACGCGTCCAGCACCGGCTTGAAATCAACAAGGCCAAACAGAAAAGAAACAACATAACCGGCCGATATACCGATCAGGATCGACACCAGACGTACCATGCCCCTGCCAAGCAATACCGCCAGTATGGTTACCAGCAGAGAGACCAGGGCCACTGTCAACGCCTGTCCCTGGGGTACCAGGACTGCAGCACCGTCACCGGTCTTGCCGGTGGCGAGATGAACGGCAACCGGGGCCAGGCTGAGACCGATCACCATGATCACCGGGCCGACCACCACCGGGGGCAGAACCTTTTTGATAATACCGCGGCCACGGACCTTAATAAGCAGGGCCAGGAAGATATAGACAAGTCCTGCGGCCATCAGGCCGGACATGGTTGCCGGAATTCCCCAGGTCTGGACGCCATAGATTATCGGGGCAATAAAGGCAAAAGAAGAGGCCAGGAAAACCGGCACCTTTCTCTTGGTGATCACCTGAAAAATCAAGGTTCCCAGGCCGGCCGTAAACAGAGCGACATTGGGGTTGAGACCTGTCAGAATAGGCACCAGCACCAGGGCGCCAAAGGCAACAAAGAGCATCTGCAGACCGACAATGGCCTGTTTCACTATTCCGGTGGTATCTGTTTCAGTGGTCATCTTTCTCCTCGTCTCCTCTCTCTTCTTATCGCAGCTGTGAACAGCGCTCCCAACAGCCTATTTGGTACCGAAAATCTTATCACCCGCGTCTCCCAGGCCGGGCAGAATGTAGCCGTTCTCATTGAGCCGCTCATCGATTCCAGCCACCCAGATATCCACATCAGGATGGGCTTCCACCATTTTTTTAATGCCCTCGGGAGCGGCAACCAGAAAGATGCCGTTGATATCCTTACAACCTGCTTTTTTCAGCATATCAACAGTGGCAATCAGGGTCCCGCCGGTGGCCAGCATGGGATCTAAAATCATGGCCTTGCGCTGATCAATATCCTGGACCAGTTTTTCAAAATAGGTGACCGGCTGCAGAGTTTCCTCATTGCGGTAGAGCCCGACAACTGAAACCTTGGCACTGGGAATGGCATCCAGGACACCGTCCATCATACCTATACCGGCACGCAGGATGGGAACAATGGTTATTTTCTTGCCCTTGATCCGCTCAACCTCCACCGGCCCGGACCAGCACTCGATGGTTACCTTCTCGGCAGGAAGACTCCGGGTTGCCTCATAGGTGAGCAGCATGCCGATCTCCGCGGAAAGATCACGGAACTCTTTGGTGGAAATATCTTTTTCACGCAAAAGGCCCAGCTTATGCCGGATCAGGGGATGAGTAATTTCATGAACAGCCATGGCGTCTCCAATAGATGATAGATATGGGGCATCAGCTACTTTGTAGCACTAATTTGCCTATCCTTCCAGCCTGAATCTTCTTTCTCAGGCAGGGAATAACAGGGTCATCCCCTTGCTCACCGGCACCTTAAAACAGGTAACAGCGGACCCGGCATGAAGCCCCCGGTGGAACCGTACATATTTACAGAAAAACAACTCTGCTGTTTTATTCTTTGGCTATCACTCGACCGCTTTGTTGATTCCTGCCGACTGGTCAGCTCCCACCTGATGCTCTGCGCCGGCACCACTCTCTGGGGCTGTTGCCTCATGAACCTTTGCCCTGGCCTTTTCCATTTCTTCAGCATACTTCTCTTTCGCAGCATCCAGCATTTTTTGAGATTTTTCCCTGGATTCCTGCCAGGCCTTCCGTGCATCTTCCATGGCCAGGTCTGTTTTGTCCCGGGCTTTTTGCACAGATTCCCCGGTAGCCTGCGCAGTGGCTTCCAGGCTCTCATCAAATTTTTGTTTCGCCTCCTGCCAGGCCTTACGTGCCTCTTCCATGGCATGCTCAGCCTCATTCATCGCCTTTGCGGCAGACTCCTCCGTCATCTCTGAGGCAGCATCCAAGGCCTCTTTTGATTTGAATTTAGCCGCTTCCCAGGACTTTTGTGCCTCCTGCATGGCCTTCCGTGCCTCCTGCATGGCCTTCTGTGCCGACTCCTCTGTTGCCTCACCTACGGCATACGAGGCATCTTTAATTTTTTCACCGGCCGTGCCCCACTTATCTTCTGCGGCAAAGCCCGGTGCAACAGAGCCAACCAGGGCAACCATCGCCCATCCAACAATAATTCCCTGCCAACCTTTCATCCTTTTCATTGTTAACCTCCGCATTTCCAATTTCATCAAGCCAGTAGGAGCGGCATCTCGCCGCAAATAGCTGTACCGTAGTTGTGACTATTTCAAAAAAATACATTTTCTCATCCTCATGGAGCGGATAATCAACTACGACTCTTTCTTCGTCTTTTGATTTTGCAGAGACTCAGGAGATAGGCTGCCGTGGCGATGAGAATTATCACCGAACCGCTGGGCAGGTCCAGACTGTAACTGAGCCCAAGACCGCCGGCGATAAAAACTGCGCAGATCAGAGTTGCAACAATCATCATCTGCCAGATGCTGCGGGCAAAATTACCGGCAATGGCCGCCGGCAGCGTCAGCAGGGCGATCACCATGATAATGCCCACGATACGGACCAGCAGAACAATGGTGAGTGCGGTCAGGCAGAGAAGCAGCAGGTACAGCCAGTGCGTCCTCAGCCCTCTGAGCTGTGCATATTCCACGTCAAAGCAGATGGCTAGAAATTTATTATAGAAAACACCGACAACAACGAGGATAAGGATGTCGAGCGCTATAACAAAATACAGATCGTTTTTTGTTATCAGCAGGATGTTACCGAAAAGGTATGACATCGGGTCAAAATAACCGGGAGTTGCGGCAATGAAGAGAAGGCCGATGGCCATACCTCCTGCCCAGAGGGCCCCTATAATGGAGTCTTCCCGCTCCTTGGCATGCAGACTTACCCCGGTCAGGATTAAGGCGGCCAGCAGGGCTACAATAATGGCCCCGTAAACAGGTGAGAACCAGGAAATACCTGCAACGTTCTGCAGGTAAAGGCCGGCACCAATCCCCCCCAGTACACAGTGGGATATGGCCCCGGCAATATAGCTGATTCGCCGGACAACGACAAAGGTCCCGATGATGCCGAATGATATCGAGGCAAGGAGGCCGGTGAACAGGGCATAGCGCAGAAACGGGAGATCCGGGTCGGTGAGTGCCGCCAGCAGCTCAATCATGTTCGTGCCCCTCTGCACTGCAGCGGTGGTCGTGACGGATCATCCGCAGGTCGCCTCCATACATGTCCCGGATCAGATCGCCGGTCAACTCGCTGGTCGGATGGATAAAGACCTGATTGTTGTTTACACAGATGATACGTTTAAAAAAAGTTGAGGCAAAACCCACTTCATGGGTAACCATCAGAATAGCCATATGCTGATTCAATTTCCCTAACAGATCAAAAAAATTCTGCTCGGATGCACGGTCGATATTGGCTGTGGGTTCATCCAGGATAAGGATATCGCCGCCCGAGGCAAGCGCCCGGGCAATGAGAACCCGTTGACGCTGTCCGCCGGAAAGCGAGGAAAAAGGACGTTCTACAAGATCAACAAGGTTAACAGCGTCAAGTGCTGACAGCACCTGCTGCCTGTCAATTTTCGTGTAATGGCCGCTCATCGAGTTGCCAAGCCGCCCCATGGAGACGACCTCCCTGACCGAGATGGGAAACCGTGCATCATATTGGGCATACTGTGGAACGTAACCTATACGCCGGTGCTCGTCCGCAGGTTTTCCACCATAAATACGAATACTCCCATGATCCGGTTCCAGCAGACCGAGGATCAGCTTGACCAAGGTGGTCTTGCCGCCACCGTTTGGACCGACAATACATACTGAATCCAGGGCATAGATGTCGAATTGGACATCAGTGAGCACCTGGATGTCATCATAGGCAAAGTTGAGATCCTGGACCTGGATGGCCACGGTTTGTTCGGTCATGTTTTTTAGAATTACCGATGTTTGAGGGCCGATTCTATCTTTTCAGCCATGATTTTCAGATTGCCGACCACGTCTTCGGCCAGTGGATCCATGGCAACGACTTCGCCGCCTATGGCATGGGCAACGGCCTGTGCACTCTTTCGATCAAACTGCGGCTGTACAAATACAACTTTTACATTATCCGCTTTTGCCCTTGTAATAAGGGAACGAAGTTGCCGAGGTGTGGGAGATTTACCCGCAACCTCAACCGCTTCCTGATGCAGTCCGTAGGCGTGCGCAAAATAACCGAAGGCCGGATGAAAAACAAAAAAAGTCGATCCCCGGTACGGGGCAAGGAGCTGCTGAATATTCTCGTTCAATCGGTCAAGCGTTGCCGCAACCACCTCGAAATTTCCTTCATAGGCTGATCTATTAGCCGGGTCGGTAGCTGCCATTGCTGATGCCATGGCTTGGGCCATGAGTTTCAGATTTACCGGGGCAAGCCAGACATGTGGATCAAGACCGGCAACCCGCTGTTCCTCAGCCCCCCGGCTACCCTCCCGCCCATGTCCCTGTCCGGTTATGGGAATTTTCTGCAAGGAAGCTGTGACATCAATCAGCTGCAACTTGGTACCGGACTGTTTTATTTTTCGAGTTATTTCCCGCTCAAACTCCATATCAACGGTAAAATAAATCTGTGACCGAAAAAGAGCCGTAATCTGTTTCGGCGTTGGCTCAAAGTTATGCGGTTCCTGCCCCCTGTCCACCAGCACATGGGTGGAGACAAGATCCCCCCCCAACTGCTCGACCAGCCATTTCTGCGGCGGAATTGAAACAAAGATCTGCAGCGGGGATGCAAACACTCCGGGCACAGAAGCGAACAAATAACCAGCTAATATTGCGAAAAATATCTTTATTGTCTTCATGGTTGCAATTGTAATTCCCGGCTCCCTGTTTGGCAACCAATTAGTCTTTTCGTTCGTAGCTGTTCAGGAGTACCCCATCTTTGCCCATTTCCGAGTCTACACTTACCTGGTCTTCTTGAATAGCACAAGTATGCTTCGAAGCCACAGGTAAGCGAGGAACGAGACTCCGAATGAACAGGTAGCGAAGACTCCGAATTTGAGGCACTCCTGAGCAGCTACAGAGCAGTGATTTTACCAACTTTGGGACACTACCTGAATAGTTCTTTTCGTTCTAAAAACTCAAGTAACCAACCCTGAACCAGAGCACCGGTCAGGAGATAAAACGACAACACCAGGGTAAAAGCCCAGCCAAAGTAGTCGACCATCATCGGCAAGAGTGGAACTTTAATGGCCCTGGAGGCAAAAAAAACCACAATCAGCCCGTCCCGCATGCCGTGGCTGCGCAGATCATCCAGCATGGGATACCAGGCATACATTGGCCCGTGGCTGATCACCCCGGCGGCCAGGGCCCACAGCCAGACCATGGCACCGCTTTCCCGGCCAAGATGATTGGCAATCTGCCTGGGCTGCATGAAATAGTTGAGCAGGGCGGTAAACAGGATAACAACGGCTATAATCGGCAAAATTTTCAGCAGAACAGCAGAACTCTTCTGCAGGCCGGCCAGCGCAGTCTCACTGTTAACAACAAACAACACAGCATAAAAAATACTGACAACCAGAAAGAGATATTTTCCACGAAAAGCAAAGGAGGTGCCCTGTTTTTTCATGAAAACACCTGCAGGGTCAGGGTGGTCAAGACAGCAATGAGCATGGTAAAGACAAAGGCCAGAATATTGCGATACAGGGTAAAGCGGCCCCCAAACACCTCCACTTCTGCAGGCAGCTGGATAAATCCCAGAGTTACCCAGGACAGAAGAAAGGCGGTTACCGCATAGAGTGAAATTCCCTGGGCCAACAACTCCCCGCCAAGCAGGTAACTGACCACCGGATTACCGGCTGCCGTCGCTCCGATCAACGTACCGATCAGGGTATCAGCCAACGGATTCCCTCGAAACAGGGAGGCAAGCATCTTCGGAGTCACCAGAACCTGAAAGAGACCAACCAGGCCTATAACCCCTAGCAGCAGGGGAGCCATGCCAAAGAAAGAAAGGCTGCTTTTTTGCAATACCTTCCCAAAAGAAGGTCTTCGGTCTGACGGCTTATGCTTCATGTTCTGCATGGGATCTTTTTTCACTGCTGATCCTGAGTGTTCAGCTTGAGCATGAGAGGATACGGAGAAGGATTTGCCGGTTTAAGAGAATGGCGCAACGTCCTGCAAATAATCAAATGATGACGGCATCAATACAGATACAATGTCATGTTTACAGCCAGCAGGTATCCACCTGCTGGCTGAACCTCTTAAAAAGGATGACCAAACATTACCCAGGCTGAGGTAGCTTCATCGGAGACTCCAACATCCAGACGAACTACGGCCCCGGCAAACATGGAACGGATGCCAACACCGCCGTCCACTTTCCAGTCCTCAAACAGGTCACCGTAATCATTGGCCACCCGGCCGCCTTCAACAAAGCCGACCAGCTGCAGCCAGTCGCTCTGAAGAAACCTGAGCCAGGAGATATTCCCTAAAGGATTCCAATTCAGGGTGTAGCGGTACTCTGCCGCCGTATACAAAACCGAGCGATCATTAAACCGGTCTACAGGATAGCCGCGCATCCGGTAAAAACCTCCCAAGGTAGCGCCTTCATAAAACGGCGGCCTGTTGGTTACCTTGGTAGTGCCGTTTGCATCGGTATGCTCATCCCAACTAGGAGCGTCCCCAGTCCAGAGGTTCAGGGCAATGATACGCTGTTTTGCCCAATCAGATTCGCCCAGTGAAAAATATTTACTGGCCTCCAGTTCAATAAAGGTCCAGCTGTCAGGGGATTCCAGCCAGCCGAAATCATGAGTCATGCCGATATACTGGGAGCTTCCTGTTGCCGGATTGGGTGGATAATCCGTATTGTCATAAGAAAGTGCCAGCTGAACAGGATGTACCGTTGCGTCGATGTCCCCCTCATCAAGCTCAAAACTCCGGTAACGGTTATATTGCCTGAGCAGCAGGGTTGTGACTCCATTTTCCAGTGGATTCCAGGTCGCTCCCCCCACCGGGGCAGTCTGCAGCAACCCGCCTTTAATGGTGTAATGCTGGAGGGCATCCTTGCGGGCAGATCCTAAGGGCAGCACGTATTCAAATTTAAAGTCAGTCCAGTTATCATAGCCGGAATCTTCGCCATACTGATTCTCGCCGGAATCATTACTGCCCGCACGGGGAACATTAGGTTCAAAGGCAATGGAGGTGTAGGCCCGCTGCTGGGGATAATGACCGACCATACCCTGAGCTCCAAAGAAAAAACGGGTGGCAAAAGAGGGACGATAATCCCACATCCCGAGAAACAGCCCTACAGCTCCTTCCGCACTGGCAAACGCTGTCGCTCCCAGGAGAAGCTGATCCTGGCCATAGCCCTTTGTTCCTCCCCCCACACCAAAAGTTGCCCCCATACTGTCCGTTGAAAAGGCGTAAGGTAGAATCAGGGATGTCTGCGTTCCCTGCTTGGGATTTTCCAAACGGGTAAGCGAACTCTTTACCGATGTATTGGGCTTTGCATGGACCGCTGTTGTCAAAAAGGCCCCGGTGACCAGAACCACAGAGAGTGCCTGCAGTTTATATCGCAAATGCATGTGAAATCCCCGAACAGTGTTGTTATTTTGTAACTTATTCAGGTGGGGCCACCAAAGTGGCATAACCACCGAGTTGTAACTTATAGTTGTTCAGGAGTGCTCCATATTGGTTCATTCGGGACTTCGAAGCATACTTGTGTATTCGAGAAGGCCCAGGTAAGCAAGGAACGAGACTCCAAATGGGACAAGATGGGGTGCTCCTGAATAAGTTACGTTATTTTTATTCATTCGTTATTCAATCGACCCACTAAATATAATATGAATAAATATTAGTTACCACTGATTTTTCATCTCCTCAATAGCCCGGCGGCAAAAATACATCTTGCATTATTGACATGATACGGTGAAAATCTAAATAGAAAACATCATACACTCGTATGTTTCCTTATTTAACGCAGAGGACTGAACATTACCGGAAGACGGATTTTCTATGAGTAATGATGGCAGACAAAACATTTTAATCACCAAACGCCCCCTGTTCTACTGGATCCTCAGGCGGCACCGCATCTTACAGTTTATCCTGCTGCTCGTCATTCTGGCCAGTCTCTTTTTCCGGGTTTTCCCTCTGGAGATGCAGAAGCGGATCATCAATGAGGCCATCCATCTCAAAAATCTGCAACTCCTCTACCTGTACTGCGGCCTCTATATCGGCGCCGTCATCCTGGCCGGTATTACCAAGTATGCCATCAATGTGATGCAGACCATCCTGGGTCAGAAAATCCTGGTGGAAATCCGCACCGAACTCTACGACCACGTACTGCAGCTCCCCCTGCAGTTTTACCGTAAAATGCAGCCGGGCACGGTAATCTCGGCCATGACTGCGGAACTCAACGGCATAGGCTTTTTCTTAGGAGGCGCACTGGCCATTCCAATCACATCAGTACTGACCTTTGTCGTCTTCCTCGGATTCATGTTCACTCTCAGCCCGCTGCTGGCGGTGCTGAGCATGGCCGTTTACCCTTTTGAGCTGATAGTTATCCCCCTGCTCCAGAAAAAATACAATCGCCTCAACAAGGAACGGATCAAGACCACCCGTGCCATGGCCAACGTGGTTAACGAATCTATTTCAGGCATCCATGAGATCCATTCCAATGCCAGTTACACCCTGGAAAAAAAACGGATGGGCGAATATATCCGCGACCTGTACGGATTATTAAAAAGGCTGTTTTTTGTCAAATACGGTATCAAATTCGCCAACAACCTGTTCCAGTCGTTCGGCCCTTTTATCCTTTTTCTGGTCGGCGGCTACCTGGCCATTCACGGTCAATTCACCCTTGGTGCCCTGGTTGCTTTTCTTTCGGCCTATGAAAAGGTGTATGATCCCTGGAAGGAGATGCTGGAATATTACCAGGCCCTCCAGGATGCCCAGGTCCGTTACCGCCAGATCATGCGCATCTTTGACCTGCAACCGGAACATCTGCTGCTGCCCGAAGGAAGGAAGCCCCTTGCGCTTACGGGCGAGATCAAGATGAAGGAAGCCGGCTTTTCAGTTGGCAGCGGGGTAAAATTGCTGGACCGGGTTAACCTGCATGTCAAGCCGGGCGACCAGGTCGCCCTGGTCGGCTTTTCCGGATCCGGCAAGTCTACCCTGGCCCTGCTCATTGCCCAGCTCTATGATGTTTCTTCCGGTACCATCCTGTTGGACAATCATGATATTTCAACGCTCAGCAAGGCGGATATCAGCAACAATATCACCATGATTGCCCAGCATCCGTTTATCTTTTCCGGCACAATCCGTGACAACCTGCTCTATGGCGCCCGTGCCCTCTACCAGAACTCTGACAAGTTTCCGAGCAGGGATAAAATTCTGCAGGCAATCCATGATGTGGGCCTTGAAGAAGATATCATGCGTTTTGGCCTGCAATCGACGCTGACCAGGGAACAGTGCGGGCTGTTCAAAGAAAAGGTCCTGCGCATGCGACGGATAATCGGCACCGAACTGCACGACCAGTTTGCTGAAGAAATCGAATTCTATGATATCAACAACTTCCTCTCTTACACTACAATCCGTAACAATATTATCTGCGGTGACAGTGATGACAAAAGATTTTCCATTGAAAAACTGCCAAAGAATAAAGTATTTGAAAAACTCATGCAGGAAACCGGTCTCGATCCCCTGCTGTTAGATCTGGGCCGTTCCATCGCCGAACAAACGGTTGAACTGCTGGCAAACTTTGCAGATGATGCCTTCTTTTTTCAAAACACTCCCATGCTGCCGGCTGAATTCCAGAAATACCGGGAGCTGATCAAGCGACTGGAAAAAGGTGCCCGCGCCAGAGAAGAAGATAGACAGCTGCTGCTGCTCCTTGCCCTGCGCTACATTCCAAAGCGCCACACCATCGGTGAGATTCCTCCGGACCTGGAAGAAAAAGTTCTTGCCACCCGCCATTGTTTCCTCACACAAGTTGCCTGTGCCACTGTGGTCGACAATGCATCATTGGTCAACATGAAGATGATAGACAATGAGATATGCTGTACTGAAGGTGCGGATGGTTTTACCCCGTACTGCCCGGGCCTGTACCTCTCCACCCATACCCTGCTTGATAATATTCTGTTCGGTACGGTAAAAACAGGTGACCGGTTAACGGAAAGACTGCAGACTTTGGCCTACTCCATATTTTCAAGGGAAGGGCTGCTTGATGAAATCCTCGACATCGGCCTGGACTTTGATGTCGGCAGCAAGGGAGACCGTTTGTCCGGTGGCCAGCAGCAGAAATTAGCCATTGCCCGATCCTTTTTAAGGGACACAAAAATTCTGATCATGGATGAGGCTACAGCCAGCCTGGACAATGCCTCCCAGGCCCGTATCCAGGAAACGATGGACAATAATTTCCGAGGGAACAAAACTATTATTTCCGTCATCCACAGATTGGATCTTACGCCCTCTTATGACATGATATATGTATTGAAAAATGGTTTGATCATAGAACAGGGTAGCTACCAGGAACTCATGGCACGTAAAGGAGCTTTTTATGAACTCGCCCAGGGAAGTTAACCAGGACGGATCGACCAGCCACGTCGAGGATGCATTGACCATCCTGCGTCGACTGCCGGTTTTTAAGAACATCTCTCTTGAAATGGTCAAGCTGTATGCCTATCTTTCTTATAAAGAAGAGTATAAAAAGGGCGATATAATTCTCCAGCAGGGAACCCCGTCAGACAGGCTGCGACTCATTGTCCATGGGGAGGTGTCAATCACCCACACAGTGGGTGACCGGGAGATCCTGTTGCAGAAGCTGTCGGCAGACTCACTGAACTGTTTTGGCGAGCTGGCGCTCATAACTGAATTTGACTGGTTTTTCAGCGCCTACGCCTGGAGTGACGTATCAATCCTATCCATCAGCAGAGAGTCTTTTGGCAAAGTCATTGAGCGCTATCCAGAAACCTTTATTGACACTATCGCTGAAATAGTCAAACTCAGGATAGATCGTTTTACGCACCAAACAGATTACCTGATAGATCATCTGGAAAAAAAAGCTCTGGACAGGCTTGCAATGAAATCTCTTCCGAAAAATATAGACCAGAGTTAAACAGCTTTACATGCAGACCGGCCCCTTCAGGCTGTTTTTCTGCAATGTCAGGAGACATGTAATGAACTATCTTTCACTTGCAGTTTTATTCTGCTGGCTGGCAGCAGGATCAATTGTACCTGTCCCGGCCTATGCCAACAAGACTCCGATTGAGGTCGGTGGCTTTAAACTGGGCTCATCCATTGAAGAATATGAATTTATCAGTTACCGCAATTTTCTTAAGGAGGTTGTCATTGACAAGCTTCCCGGATTCCGTAAAGGAATGATTGCATATGGAGTCTGTGATCGACCAGGTGACATTGTCAAAATTAAGTTAAAATATCTTGATCCCAGCAAGTCATTTTACAAAAAACTCTTACAACGCTATAAGAAAAAATTCGGCGAGCCCGACGAATTTGTCGGTGACTCCTTTGGTATTGTCAAGGCATGGAAATGGCGTTTCAAGGATCAAAACGGTAACCGGGTTACCATGCTCCTCCAGCATAACCTGAAAAACCCCAATGAAGTCACCGGCAACATGGTCAAGCTATCCCTTCCAGACCAGATTGAAGCTGAACGTAAATGCTTTAACATGACCTGTTCAATGCGTACCCCCGGCGCATTCAAAAAGTCTGAAGGCCATATGGAATGGGACGATTCCAGCTGGCAACAGATGATTCCCAATTAATGGCAGCCCCCGAAGTCATCACCTGGCAGGATATATCCTGGAACGGCATCAGTATTCAGGTGCCGTCCAGTTGGCAACCGGTGGTCATTCTAAACAACTACCTGCTCCTGGAAGACCAATATCAACCGGTACTGGAACTGAAATGGCAACAGATTGAAGGCGTTTTTTCGGTTGAACGTATCCTGAAACGGCTCCGCAGCTCCGGCAGCAGGAAAGACAGCATCAAGGCCCGATCCATCCCGCAGGAATGGCAACAGTCACTGAAGGCATTTAACTGTTACACCTTTGAGTGGCAGGGTGCTGAAAATTGCGGCACCGGACTCCTGCGCCACTGTCCGGACTGCAACCTGACCACCCTCCTCCAGTTTTATATGGAGGAACCGCAACACGATCCCGTCTGCCTGCATATTCTGCAGACCATGCATTGCCACCAGGACACCGACGACCAGAACTGGTCAATGTACGATATAGCATTTTCCCTGCCCGTTGCCGCCAGCCTGCAGGCCCAGGAATTTCACACCGGACGCTACAGGATATCCTTTCAATCAGGTGAGCTTTTCTTCAGCCTGCTCCGCTTTAAACCGGCTGAAGCCCTGCTGAGCAACATCGGTCTCAAAGGCTTTGGCCGACAATTACTCCAACACGGAGAACAGTATGTGGGTCGGGATGAGGATTCGCAGCTTACCTGCTGGCGTAAAGAGGGAAACAGCTGGCAGCGCTTTAAAAAAAAACTGCGCCGACAGCAGGCAGACCATTTCCTCTGCCTGCGTCATATTCCAGAGCACAATGTTATCCTCGGCGTGCAGGCAAAGAGCAATCAGCCCATTGACGAGACGATGGTACAG
>Ga0209013_10003775_pt1 | contig 13353 bp, 12 predicted proteins | sample Cruoilmetagenom2_FD_187291 | JGI IMG/M metagenome (GOLD analysis project Ga0209013, IMG submission 187291) | Oil polluted marine microbial communities from Coal Oil Point, Santa Barbara, California, USA - Sample 2 (SPAdes) (version 2) | ecosystem: Environmental > Aquatic > Marine > Oil seeps ... | reverse complement strand
AATGATTTCAACCAGTTTTTCAATGGGCACGCGGCTCATATTTAAAATCGAGTGGAACAACAATGGATCGTCAAAGCCCTTGCCGTAGATTGAACGGAGGAACCAATGCTGATTTATATCCCGCCGTTCAAGAATTCCTTGCGCGCTTTTAGCGGGGATGTTCAAGTGTTCGACGGCATATTTTTTCCGCCAATCCATGGAGGCAATTAGGCGGAAATGGTAACAATTTTCAATATCTTTCAAAAAAAAACATCCTGCGCGTCCTACGATGATCACATCGTCTTCTCGGGCCGTTTCTAAAATAAGATTTCTCAAGCTGTTCTGATATTCCTGCTCTTCGACCACGCTTTTATCGAATCCCACTATTCGGTCGATATAGCTCGGGCTGAACGCCTTGGAAAATGTGTTGGATATCCGGTATTGTCTACTTTTTTCAAAGGATTCCAGGGTTCTTTCCGAGACATTCAGATCTTCGGCTATTTTTTGGAAAAGGGATTTGTCAACGTATTGATAGTCGAGTTTTTTGGCAAGCATACGCCCGAGCCTTCGGGCGCCTGAAGCAAAGTCCCTGCTGATGGTTATGACGGCCATGTATTTTCTCCTTATTATAAAAAATGATGCCCTTATTTCTCCCAATTTGTTTGCGATCAATTAGGGTTAGAAGAAACTGGCGCTTTCGCCCGACATTCTTCACGGGAGCGTCAGGCCAGCCGGGTTTCCACCTTGTCTTTGAGGAAATCTTTTACAACGGCGATGGGAACTTCTTTTCTGTGAAATATGCCGGCTGCCAGTGCGGATTCCGCTTGGGTTTTTGTAAATACTTCAAGAAAATGTTCGACGCAGCCGGCGCCGCTGGATGCAATGACCGGAATGGTTACGGCATTCTTCACCGCATTGATCAACTCAATATCATACCCGGAATTGGTTCCGTCTTTGTCGATGCAATTTAACAGTATTTCTCCGGTACCCAATTTTTCGCAAACCTGTGCCAGTGTTACGGCATCCAGATCTCTCCCCTCTCTTCCCCCTTTGATGGTACATTGATACCAGCAGTATGTTTCCCCATTGGGCCCTTTTGTATCGGTTTTTATGACGTGATGACGGACGTCCTCAGGCGAGGATACATACACTCTCCTTGGATCGATGGATACCACCACCGCCTGTGCTCCGTATACTTCGGATATTCGCTCGATGGAGCTTTTACCGGTTTTTCTGCCTGTTTTTAAATACGCTTCTGCAATCAAAACCGCATCGCTCCCTATGGAGATCTTATCCGCCCCCGACCTGAAGTACGCAGCTGCGACTTCCAGGGCGCTGTATTTTCTGCCTTTTGTATCCGTATAATCTTTAATCCCTCCGCCGATGGTCAAGGGGACAAAGACATTTTCGGAGGTCCGTCGCAGCACCGCCATCATGGGGATGTCTTCCAAAGGAAAATCTCTAAACCCTGTAATGTTGAGAAATGTAATCTCATCGGCGCCTTCTATGTAGTACCGTCTTGCCAGGTCCACCGGCTTGCCCAGGTTCCTTACATCGCCGTTTTCCCGGACATTATATTGATCTCCCTTTGTAACGACAAGGTCTCCCCGGTCGTCTGATCGAACATCCAGACAGGCGATGATCCGCTTAGACAATCTGGTTTTTCCTGAAACACGAGCAGATGTCTCTTTTTTGTTTGAAGATTCGATAAAATTCTTCAACACCTTGATCCCTGCATCTCCACTCTTTTCGGGATGGAATTGAGTTGCCGTGATATTTTCTTTTTGGATGCTGCTGACAAACTCCAGGCCGTAGTCGGTGGTGGTCAGGACAACGGAATCATCCTCGGGGGCGACGTAAAATGAATGTACAAAGTAAAATTTTTCATCACCGCGCAGCCCGTTGAATATCCGGGACGTTTTTTTTATGTTGATGCCGTTCCATCCGATATGCGGCACGGAAAGATCGATGTCGAATTTCTTGGCATAGCCCGATATCAACCCCAATCCTTTTCTGCCGGGGGCTTCTTCACTGTATTCGAACAGGGCGTGCAGCCCCAGACATATGCCGAAAAAGGGTCTGCCGGAACGAAGGTAGTCTTTCAACGGGCCCACGTAATTTTTCTGATTCAAAATCCGCATCATGCTTCCAAAATTGCCGACGCCGGGGAAAACCAGCTGGGTAGCGGACAATATATCGTCAATATCTGAGACGATTTTTACGCGCGCGCCCAAACTTTCTATGGCATTGGTGACGCTCCGGACGTTGCCCGCGCCATAATCCAACAATGTTATCATTCTTTGTTCCTATTTTTTACTCGGTTACCGTTAAACGTTCAGAGCAGGTTAAATCCAGTGTAAAATAAGTGCGCCCAACGATCAAGAAACATTTTAAACATATTTAAAATGCGAGTTCTTCAATTTTAGCCGAGGGAGCTTAGCGCTTTACAAAAGGCTCAAACCAACGAATACCCGTCCAGACCGCCGGTCAGGCCGAACCTTCGAGCATTTCCTTAAATTTCTCCTGCAGATGTCATCATGATGGAGGACATGGCGCTATTTCATACGACATGAAGGTGACGAGAAACGGCAGATGTTCGAATGCCTGGGTCTCTAGTTCAACAAACCCCAGCTTTCTGTACCATCGCTTCAAATTCGTATCGTCGGCAATAATTCCGATGCTTATTTTCTTTGCCCCCAAACCCCTTGCCTGGGCAAAAACATGATCGACTATAGCTCTGCCGAAACCGTTTCGTCTGTTCGCCGGCAACACGGCAAGTCGTTCAAGATAGCAAAGATCCGGCCCCGCTTTTTCAAGGGCGACACAGCCCGCGGATATGCCATCGTTCTCCAGGACATAATAAATCACACCCCTATCCAGATCGTTTTCAATCCATTCATCGGTAAGGTTTGACGGGTGTTTAGGGCAGTTTTCCCGGGTGAGGCCGAACGTCTCGGCGACATCCCGGAAGGCATCTCGAATGAGACCTGACAAGGCGGGAATTTCCCCGGAATCGGCTTCTCTAATGTGCATGGTGTGGGCTTTCGCTTAGGGTTTTACGAAGGTAAATACATTTCCACCCTTTTGCTTGATGGATGTCGATCCGGGTCATCTTAGCTTGATGGCTTCCAAATATTCTTTGGTTCGATTGATGGTTGCGATGAACATCTTCGAGCCGGTCATGAACGTAAATATATCCTCCGCATTCCCGCAGGTCCGTGCAAACTCCGGTCCGATGACCGCAGCAGGCTCCAGTGCGTCAGATTTTTGGGCCAGGGCGTCCACGTACATGTCCAGACGGTCCTTGAGTATCTGAAAATAATCGATATCATGGCCGATTATTTGCCCGGTTGCCGTAGAGATCGTCTGTGAAAAATCATAGACGGCCTTCCAGTAAAGTTCTAAAAGCTGATTTTTATGGGGGCTGGTTTCAAGATAATAGGATATGCTCCACCCGACACTGATGATTTTAAGTATCTGAAGTTCGTATTCAACCGTTTCCCGCTGGATGTCCGCCACTTCCGGCAGGTGTGACATCAGCCATTTGATGTCTTCACGGTCAACGACAAAATTGAACAGATTATCTCCGGCGCGTTCAACTTCTGATTTTTTCTCTTCTGAATGTTCCATTACTCTACAGAAATTACGATTTTTCTATTTTTCTTGTGCTCTTCGATTTCCGCCAAAGTTCCCAATGCGTCTTCGGACTTTGAGATTTCAATGAGTTGATCCAGGTCGATGCCCAAATCATCAAGCACCGTAACGGCTTTACGCGGGATCAGTTTTGACGCCACTTTAACGATAGCAAGGGGAATCGTTGCTGTCGTGTCCGGCGTCGTGCCGTTATTTTTAAAAATCCTAATCTTCAGTTTTGCCATGTCTGTTCACCTTGTATCCGGATGACCGGTTACCCTGAAAAAATGGGTTTTGCCGTCCACTTCCTGAAGCTCGATGTGCTTTAGTTTTTTCCTGACCTGTGGGACATCAATCCCCAGGATAACATCGTTTCCAGTGGTTGGCCGAATCTGTGCCCAAAATTTGCTGCGATAATACCGGGTTCTGTCTCCGGTGGGTTTAATGATAAATACCTCGACGCCCTCTTCAAAGGCGGTCTCCAGAGCGATGGCCAACATAACTTCATCCAGATTCCAGAGGCCCTTTTCTCCTTTATTTCTGTAGGTCTTCTCAACAAAAAATCCGACATCGTGGCCGGGTCTTAAATCCCTAAATGGAAAGATGGTCTTGCCAAAGGTTTTGCGAAATTGATTGCTAAAGGGCAATCCGATAATGGGCGAGCCAAAGGCGTAACCGAGCATCACGTTTCTTTTAATATCAAAATCGAGATAGGCAACCGGTGTTGACGAATCGAGATCGAAAACATCGACCATGCAGCCGCCCCGCAACGCAAAAATCAGATTTACTGAATCCGTCTCAAAAACCGCGCATCTGTCTTGTTTCAGTTTCCGATAATTCAATAAATGGCAGTCTTCCGGGTTATAGCTCATGGAAAAATACTCTGCTTGGCAAAGCATGGAATCGATCGCCCCAATTGGCATTTATCTTCCATCGAGATCGACCTTAAAGGTTACACAAGAGATCCCTTATGATCAAGGGGAAATCGTCGGTCACCCGTTCCAAGAAGCCATTTCAAAACTGTCCATTCCGGGCACCCGGCTATCGATATCCAAAAACCTTGAGATTTCGAGGCGTTTTAAGAAATTTGATCATTGACACCAGATACCGTGTCATGTATGTGCGGGCAGGCTTTTTTTGCCTAAAACCGGGTGCTTTGTACCCGGTAGCAAATGCAACGATTAAAGCACTAACGTGCTTTTGCCTCGAACCCTCTTCTCCAACTAAATTGGAGAAGACCCTCTTTTTATAAATACCAACTCCGTTGTTTATGCAACGCGAGGGTTTAATGAGAAATCGAACCCCCAATACATATGGCGATCCCCACCGCTGGATGGTCTTTTCCGTTATCTGCGTGGTGTACTTTTTCGTCTACTTCCACCGGGTCTCCACTTCGGTGATCGTAACGGACCTTTTGGACGCCTTTCACACCCATGCAACGGCGTTGGGTTTAATGTCCTCCATGTATTTTTATCTCTATGCCTTCGAGCAGCCGCTGGTGGGATACCTGTCGGACCGGCTCGGACCCCGGCGCGGGCCATGGCGTTGATCGACATTGCCCATCCGGACGACCGGGAGGCACTCGTGGAACAGGCCAAAAAGGCGAAGATCATCTATCCGGATCAGATGTTCTCGGCCGAATGCGTCCGACTCTGTCCATCCGATATTGCCTCCCAACAGACCTTCAAAGGCGGTGTGAAGATTCACTTCAGAGCCATTAAGCCGTCTGATGAGGAGGATCTGCGACGCTTTTTCTATCGTTTTTCGGATGAGAGCGTCTATTATAGATATTTCAGTCCGATAAAGACCATGCCCCATAAACAGATGCAAGAGTATGTAAACATGGACTGCGATCGGACACTGTCCATAATTTTAAAATGCCGTTTAAGAAAGATGTTCAAGACTTGATATCCTGAAGAGAATATGCGAATCCTTAAAGAGGACCGGAGGATCTTTACACCACAGCTAACGGACCATGAGGGATACAGCCATGAAGCATTTTTTACTCGGCGCAGCAAAGCATACGCTCAAGGCCCTTGGTTACGGGATTGCGGGCGGCGTTGCGGTGATGATCGTTGTCTTTGTTTTGCAGCTGGAACGTCGGCCCGACCTCAAGATCTGGCACACGGCAGAACTGGACGCCGAATTCACGGCGGACGCGGCAGAAAGCTTTGAAGACTACCTTTCCATCGAGGCGCGGCTGTTCAAACAGCTCGACGAACGTGTCTATACCCGGATCGAACCCGAGGACCGGCGTCTCATCAACCGCTACCACCGGGGCAGTTTGTCGGACCCGGACCGCTGGTCTCCCAACTGGAACCGTACGTTCGAACTTTCCGAAAAGGCACCCAAGGCGGGGATCCTGCTGCTGCACGGCATGTCCGACTCGCCTTACAGCCTGCGGAGCCTGGGACAGCAGTTGCATTCGGCAGGGGCCTGGGTGGTGGGACTTCGACTCCCGGGCCACGGCACAGCGCCTTCGGGACTCGTGAGCGTAAAATGGCAGGATATGGTCGCAGCGGTACGCTTGTCCATGCGTCACCTGCGGGACAAGGTCGGCGATCGGCCGCTCTATATCGTGGGGTACTCCAACGGCGGTGCCCTGGCCGTGTACTACGCGATCTCGGCGTTGGAAGACAACGCCCTGCCGTCCGTTCGCGGGATGGTGCTGGTCTCCCCGGCCATCGGGGTTACGCCACTGGCGGCTTTTGCGGTGTGGCAGACTCGGCTCGGTCGTCTGTTGGGCCTCCAAAAACTGGCGTGGACGGATATACTGCCCGAGTACGATCCCTTCAAGTACGGCTCTTTTGCCGTCAATGCCGGCGATCAGGTCTACCGTCTGACCGTCGAAATTCAATCAAAAATGAAGACACTGGGTGCCGGGAAGGTACTGGAGCACTTTCCGCCGGTGCTTGCCTTTCAATCTGGTGTTGATGCCACCGTGTCGACGCGGGCGTTGATCGATGGACTGTTCGGGCAATTGCCGGCAGACGGACACGAACTGGTCATTTTCGACATCAACCGCCTATCCGAGATAAAACAGGTTCTCGGGCAGGATCCCATAGGGAGTATCGAGGCCGTTCTCCGGGACACCGGCTTGACTTTCACCATGAGTTTTGTGACCAATTACAGCGAAAAGAGCCGCCGGGTCGTCGTTCTCCGGAAAAGGCCCGGGGATGTCAAAATAGCGGAGATGTCCACCGGTCTTATGTGGCCGAAAGGGCTTTATTCCCTATCCCACGTGGCGCTGCCGTTCTCCCCAAACGATCCGCTTTACGGTGGGCCGGATGCCGGAAACAGTCCGGGGATCAAGCTCGGCGACCTGGCGCTGCGCGGAGAGCGGGGTGTGCTGCAGATACCGGCGTCAGCCATGCTGCGGCTGCGGTGGAATCCCTTTTACCCCTATATGGAACGGCGCCTGATCGAATTTCTCCGTCTGGCAGGGTTAGACGGAGAATAGCGAAACACAGCGTTTGACGTCTGATGGAAAGCATTACCCTAAGATATTTGCAATTTCCGATGCTTCATGGGTTCCCTATGGGCTACGCGGGGAAAAACATATCCGATCTTCGGTTCCAATTTGGGGATTGTCATTTGTATTTTCCATCGATTTTGTGATAAGGAGTCTGAGGCGTATCAAGTATCTCTGCGCGTTCCCGTGGGCCAAGGTCGAAGCCGTTCAAAGGACGTGTCGACGATACCGAAAATCTTGCCAAGGAGACCCTATGAATATTTTAAAAGCGGTGCTCAAGCACGAAGTCTTTCCCGCCCTCGGCTGTACGGAACCCATCGCCGTCGCCTATGCGGCGAGTCTGGCCGGCGACCAGCTGGACGCCGACTTCGAGGAGATGACCATTGCAGTGGATCCCGGGGTGTATAAAAATGGTCTGGCCGTCATCGTCCCGAACGCGGACGGCGAGCGAGGGAACCTGATCGCCGGAGTCTTGGGCGCCCTGATCCGTCGACCGGACTTGAAAATGGAAATCCTCAAGGCCGTCGATCCGGCCCATATTCCCCTTGCTCGAAGTCTCATCGAGTCGGGTAACGCACGGATTCTTTGCCATCGGCAAGCAAACGGCATGCACATTGACGTCCGGGTCCGGCGGGGATCGGAAACCGCCCGAGCTGTTATCCGCCATCGACATACCAATTTGGTTCTTTTGGAAAAGAACGGTCGACCCGTGTTTCAGGGGGACGACAAAACGGACCTGCAGGTCTTATCCGACTATCAGTCGACCCTCAGCCGGCTGCGGATCGTCGATCTGATCCGGGCGGCAGAAAATATCGACGACGCGGATCGACACTATCTTCGGGAAGGCGTCGAAATGAACCTGAAGATGGCCGAGGCGGGAAAAGATTTGAAAAAAGTCGGCCACTACCTGTCGGATCTGATACAGAAGGGGTTTTTCCAGGACGACATTCTCTCTACGAGCAAGATTATGACCAGCTCTGCCGCCGATGCCAGAATGGCGGGGCTGAACCATCCGGTCATGGCCAGCGGCGGCAGTGGCAATCAGGGTATTGTGGCCATTCTGGTGCCCTACCATGTGGGACAGCACTTCGATATACCCGAGGACCGGATTATCGAGAGCATCGCCCTGTCTCATTTGCTCAACAGCTATGTCAAATGCTTCACCGGGAGCCTGTCGCCCATCTGCGGCTGCGCCATTGCCGCGGGAGTGGGGGCCTCTGGGGCCATCGTTTATCAGCAGAGCGGTGCCCATATGGACAGGATTACCCTGGCCATTAACAACATTGTCAGCGATCTGGGCGGAATGCTCTGTGACGGGGCCAAGGGCGGTTGTGCCCTGAAAGTCGCAAGTGCCACGGATTCGGCCATTCGATCGGCCTATATGGCTCTCAACGACTTCGGCATTACCGCCGTTGAGGGGTTTGTCGGCAAGACCGCCGAACAGACAATTTGCAATCTGGCCCGAATCAGTGAGATCGGTATGGCCAAGGCCGATGATGTGATGCTCGACATCATGACCGAAAAGATTTCATCGGTTCCGGAGACCGATGTCTCCTGAACCGGATTTCTCATCGGCCGGGATCACCGGGAAAAGACCCAGGAGAATCCCTTGAAGGATAAACGCCAAAAGTTATCCATGCTCCCTCGAACCGGCAACCTGGGAACGTTCTCCGGCGTGTTTACGCCAAGCGTGTTGACCATTCTGGGTATTATCCTTTTCCTCAGATTGGGGTATGTGGTGGGGAACGCAGGCCTCGGCCGCGCCCTAATTATCATCGGTTTGGCCAATGTTATCTCGGTTCTGACCAGCATCTCTCTCTCGGCAATCGCCACCAATCTGAAAGTCAAGGGCGGCGGGGATTACTATCTGATCTCCCGCACCTTGGGCCTCGAATTCGGGGGGGCCATCGGGCTGGTTCTTTTCCTGGCACAGTCTGTTTCCATCGCATTTTACTGCATCGGATTCGGTGAAGCCGTCAACAGCTTGCTGCAGGGGGGAAGTGTCGTTTTAAGTCCCCGAATAATTGCCTTTGCTGCGGTTTCATTTCTGTTCATTTTTGCCTGGCTGGGCACTGACTGGGCCACCCGTTTTCAATACGTGGTCATGACGCTTCTGGTGGCAGCCCTTTTGTCCTTTTTTGTGGGCGGCATTCCCCAATGGGACGGTGCTGTGCTGGTCCAAAACTGGAAGGCACCTGCTGAAGCCTCTGATTTTTGGGTGCTTTTTGCCATTTTTTTCCCCGCGGTTACCGGTTTTACCCAGGGGGTCAGCATGTCCGGCGACCTGAAAGATCCGGGTCGAAGCCTTCCCCTCGGAACGTTTCTGGCAGTGGGGGTGTCGATTCTGGTTTACTTCGGCGTGGCCGTGGTATTCGCAGGGGTGCTGCCCAATTCGGTGCTTGGAATCGATACCCATGCCATGAAACGCGTTGCCTATATTAAGCCGTTGATCGATGCCGGCGTCATCGCAGCAACCCTGTCATCGGCCATGGCCTCGTTTCTCGGCGCGCCCCGCATTCTCCAGTCTCTGGCCGCAGACCGCATTTTTTCTTTGCTCAATCCTTTTGCCAAAGGAACCGGGGCAACTTCGAATCCGCGCCGGGGGGTTCTGCTTTCGGGCGGCATTGCCGTTCTCACCATCTCACTGGGGAACCTAAATCTAATTGCTCCGGTGGTGTCCATGTTTTTTCTCCTGTCCTACGGATTGATGAATTACGCCACTTACTATGAGGCGCGTGCTGCAAGCCCCTCTTTCCGGCCGAGGTTCAAATGGTTCGATCTCCGTCTGAGCCTGCTGGGATTTCTGGCCTGTCTGGTTACCATGATGGCCATCGATCTCAAAACCGGGATCATTGCGGTATCCATCCTGTTTGCCATTTTCCAGTATTTGAAGCGAACGGCAGGTCCTGCACGCTGGGCGGACAGCCGGCGAGCCTATTACCTCCAGCGTATCCGAGAAAATATTTTCGCAGCATCGGCTGAACCGGAACACCCGAGAGACTGGCGTCCCCAGATACTGGCATTTTCCAATGATCCGGAACGGAGATCCCGGCTGCTCCGGTTTGCGTCATGGATCGAAGGCCGCAGCGGCATAACTACGGTTGTTCGAATCCTCGAAGGGGCCGGGGCTAAAATCTACAGGGACCGCATCGATGCTGAAAACGAGCTTCGAAGGGATATTCAGAAATCCGGTGTGTCGGCATTCCCGTTGGTCATGGTAACACCTGAAATTGAGGCCGGTTTGAATTCACTGCTTCAGGGTTTCGGCATCGGTCCCGTGAAGGCCAATACCATTTTGTCCAATTGGCTCAACCCTGAGGCATCGGATCTCCACGGATTCAGAAAATATTTGTTCGGAAGACACCTGCGGACCGTCCATCGGCTCGGCTGCAACATCGTCATCCTCTATACCGATGAAAAACGATGGACGGCTTTGATGGAGAGATCCGCGGGAACAAACCGGATAGACGTCTGGTGGCGAGGGGACGCTACCAGTCGTCTGATGCTTTTGTTTGCCTACCTGATGACCCGCAGTGAACCCTGGGACGAAGCAGCCATACGAGTTCTTGCGATCAATTATGAAAACGATTCGCCGGAGAATATTGAGGACCTCGCCGATACGCTGAACGAGGTGCGAATCGAAGCAGAGCCGAAAATCATCCCGGAGGCCGACATTCAAAAAATAACAGAGATTTCCACAGACGCTTCAATGATTTTTTTGCCATTCCGTTTTTGGGATAATCAGATCATCGGGCCCGTGGACGTCCGCGTTGAAGAACTTCTACCCCGGCTGCCCACCGCTGCGCTGGTGCTTGCCGCAGAAGACATCGACCTGCAGGCCGAACCCGAAGCAGGAACTGCCGGTGAGATGGCGGCTGTACGGGATGCTCACGATGATGCCGATAAAAAGGCCAGAGAGGCCCAAAAAGACGCCGAAAATGCACTCAGGGTCGCAGAAGCGGCCAAAGAAAAAATTCGGGTGTTCGACGAGACCAGGGCATCGGATGATAAACCGGAAGAACTGACCCGATTGGAGGCCGGAGCCAAAAAAGCAGAAATGGAATCGGAAAAAGCCTACCGGAGAGCTGCAAAAGCCGAGGCCAAAGCCCAGGATGCAGCCAAAAATGCAGCGGATCTGGGCGTTGAGGCAGATACCGACGATCGTCAATAACCAGTCCTAACGGGGGCCGAATACGTGGGCCAGTCAATTTCCAATGGCAAATGTCAAAACCCAAAACTCAATTGAATGTCAAATGACGAATGGTTTCAAACCAGGGCCTCGATCATCCCGGTTCAATCTGCTTAAAGGAGACAATTATGTTCGGTGAAAAAGAAGTCAATGATGTCGACTTGTCGGTGAATGAAAACAATCTTTACCAGGAAGAGTTCTTTACCGATTTCGATATGGCATCCATCCGGCGGATGACGCCGGTCAAACCCAATGGCTTGAGAGATAAAAGCCGCAAATTGGTTTTTGTGGGGAATCTCAATTTGATGACCCCCCAGGGACCCCTTCCGATTCAGGCTGCCATTGACGCAAGAAACCTTAAAGAAGCCATAGAAAGATATCCGGAGGCCATGAAACACGCTTTGGGGGAAATGCAGGAGAAAATCAAAAAGCTTCAGCAAGAAAAAGAATCCAAAATCATCGTTCCCTGACCTTTTGCGCCAATCCGCTATCGTATGAAAAAAGCCCGGGCGCTTTTTTAAAGTGCTGTCTTATTCTGGAAAAATCTTGCCTGGGTTGAGGACCATATTCGGGTCAAAAACGTTTTTTATTTCGGTCTGAAGCCGGATACTTTCCGCTGAAAGTTCCATGGGTAAATACCGCTTTTTGGCCTCACCGATGCCGTGTTCCCCGGAAATTGTTCCGCCCATCTGGATCACCCGGGACAGTATGTTCCGGACGCCTTTTTCCACGCGGGTCATATTATCCCGGCTTTGAGCCGTGATGTTCAGATGGATGTTACCGTCTCCTGCATGCCCGAAGGCGTAAATTTCAAGGCCGTATTCAGCTTCGAACTTCGGAAGTTCAGCCACAAGGGCCGGAATTTTTCCCAGGGGAACTGCCACATCTTCGGGGATATAAAGGGCGGAATTATCGTGAATTCGCAGGGAAACCTGGCGACGCATCTCCCATATTCGCTCCCGTTCTTCATTGTCGGGAGCGGGGAGAAGATGTGTTGCACCGACGTTCTCGCAGATTTTTCCGATCACATCGATTTCATGCTTGATCTGATTCGGAGCACCGTCAATCTCGATGATCAACAGGGTGGATTTTTCTCCCGGCACCTTGAATGGTAAAAGATCGTTCACCAGAGAAAGGCATTTGGCATCCAAGAACTCTATGGCCGACGGCAGATGGCCACTGGTCAGTATTTTGGTTACGGCCCGCATGGCGAGGGGCAGGTCGTTAAACACAGCCGACGTGGCGGCCACGGCTTCCGGGAACGGAATCAGCTTTAGAATCAGACCGGTGATAATTCCTAACGTTCCTTCGGAACCGGCAAACAGTTGCGTCAGGTCGTACCCCACCACACCCTTACGGGTCCGGGTCCCGGTCTTTATGAGCCGCCCGCTGGGGAGGACCACTTCGAGGCCGAGAACGTAGTCCTTTGTGGTGCCGTACTTGAGACAGGAAGGTCCGCCCGCATTGGTGGCCACGTTGCCGCCGATGGTACTCTGATCCATGCCGGCCGGATCCGGCGGGAAAAAAAGCCCTTTGTTCCGGGCCGCATCCCGAAGGGCTTTCGTAAGGGTTCCCGGCTGCACTTCCGCAACGAGGTCTTCGGTGTGCACGGAATGGATGCGGTTCATATTTTCCAGCGACAGGACCACACCTCCCCGTACCGGCAGGCAACCTCCGGCAAGACCGGATCCGCCGCCCCGGGGAGTTACCGGAAACCTGTATTCATTGGCAAGACGCATCAGCCGCCGGATCTGACGGGTTTCTTTTACCCGGATGACCATCTCGGGCGTGTAACGGAGTTCGGAAGCGTCCCCCGCGTATATTCCGGCTTCGTCCGGATTCCAAACAATGCATTCATCGCCCAGCTCCCGGATGATCCGGCTGCGGATTTCATCTGTTATGGATGCGTATTCAATCATCTGATCTACATAAAATTTATGAAATGTTATCTCTTTGACGGCTTCGTAAAAAGTCTTTTGTAAGCGACATCGAGCAATTTTGGAGAAAGATTCATGATGAGTCTGGCGTTAAAAATTGCAAGCTGTTTGAGGGCGTTAGCCCGAGTTCTTGCAATTTAGCC
>Ga0209013_10003774_pt1 | contig 13359 bp, 13 predicted proteins | sample Cruoilmetagenom2_FD_187291 | JGI IMG/M metagenome (GOLD analysis project Ga0209013, IMG submission 187291) | Oil polluted marine microbial communities from Coal Oil Point, Santa Barbara, California, USA - Sample 2 (SPAdes) (version 2) | ecosystem: Environmental > Aquatic > Marine > Oil seeps ... | reverse complement strand
GCGAGGAGGGACGAATAGGCAAGGCCTGAGGCGCGGATGATGACCTTGTCGCGGTGCATCTGGCCCCACAGTGCCTGTGCGAACTGGATGACCCGCACCCCCGCCCTTTCCCACCATGGAAGAGCGCGGAGGTCGAGGCGGTGCAAATGCTCGAGAACCCGCATCTTCGACTTCGACGCTCCCATCATACGTGATAACCTGCACAACAGACTCCAAAGACAACCCTTGGAGTAGGGGCCGCATGACCGAGGGCCCGCTGGTCAGGGCCCGGAAGGAGAAACAATCATGAACCCGTCATCCAGAATCCTGACAACTTGCGCCGCCTGCCTCTTCCTCGTCTGCACCCTGTGCGCACCCACCGGCGCCGAGGAGACAGCGTGGACCTCGACGAAGGAGCCCTGCTGCTTCGAGAATCCCCGCTTCACCGGGACCTGCCAGGTCACGCCGGGCGAAGACGAAAATTGCGGCGGCATCCTCTCCTACCTCAACAACCCCAACAGCGTCGGCAAAAACTACTGCGGCAACACCAAGGTCCGCGGCGGTTGGTCGCAGGCGCAGTGCAAGAGTTCGGTGGACACCGGTGTCTGCGGCGGCTCTGCGACCTCTCAGGCCCAGGAATAACCTGCGGCGATAACCCGTTCCTCCCCCTGATGCCGTCGAGGCAGCGAGACGGTACAACCAAACTAAGGAGAGCTCCCCATGAAAAGAGCCCTTGTTCTGTCCGCTTTGGTCCTCGCAGTCGGTCTTGCCTCAGTCGCATCGGCGCAAACGGCCGACGATACGATCCACCTCACGCGAGCGGTGATCCAGACCGAGCGTCAGGCGATCGTCGCCACCAACGTCGGCCTCTCAGAGGCCGAAAGCGCGGTCTTCTGGCCCCTTTACCGCGAGTACCGGAGCGCCGTCGAGCAGGCCATCGACACCAGGGTCGACATGCTCAAACGCTTCTCCGAGAGCTACGAGACCCTCACCGACGACGAGGCAATGTCTCTTCTCGATGACCACCTCAGCTACCAGAAGCAGGTGCTCAAGGTCCAGACCACCTACGCCAAGAAGATGAACAAGGTCCTCCCGGGCAATACCGTGGCCCGGCTTTTCCAGATCGAAAACAAGATGGATGCCATCATCAACTACGAGCTGGCCAGCGACATCCCGCTGATTAAGTAACAACCCGGGCCTTGTTCCTACTTCGAACCGGTAGCCGGTAACCCGACCCGCAGCTCCGCCCGGGGGGCCGGGATCCAATGGGAGATAATTCATGCGCCAGTCCACGAAATTCTTGATTGCAGCAATCCTCCTTCTCGTGCCTACTGCCGCCATGGCCGGTGAGTTCGAGATCACACCGTTCATCGGCTACCAGTTCGGCGGTGAAGTGGAGACCTTCTACGAGGGCGCTTACCACGACGTGAACGTCAACAGCAGTGAGAACTGGGGGCTGATGGTCAACATCGGTCTGTCTCCGGTGACCCAACTCGAGTTTCTCTACAGCACTCAGGACACGAGCGCCGACGCGACGCGATTCGATGATTCCCTCGGGCTCACGATTGACTATTGGCAAGTCAGCATGCTCTGGAGTTTCAACCCCTACGACGAGATCAATCCCTACATGGTGTTCGGGATTGGCGGCACCTCGTTGCGGCCGGACGGGTTTTCCAATTCGACGAGATTTTCCGGGAACATCGGCGGCGGCGTCAAGATCTTCTTCAGCGACAGCATCGGGCTGCGGCTGGAGGGCCGATTCTACGGCACATACATCAACAGCAGGACGTCATACTGTGACCCCTTCTGGTGCTATGGCTACAACAACAGCCTTTATCAGTTCGACTTCTCAGCCGGTCTGATCATCAGGTTCGGAGACTGACCCTCGGTTACGGCGCGCCTGCGATACAATCTGTCGTGCAGCCAGCGCTCGACAACGACAAGGTAAGCCTGGGGAGAACTCATGAAGCTGTGCACCGCGTTCTTCGTAACCGTGACGCTCATCCTTGTAGCTTCAACCGCCGCGGTCGCTGGGGAAGCCCAGATCACGGAGCTCTTTCTTCGGGTCGATTCGGCGGTCGTCGAAATCGCCACGGTACAGCAGGAGGTGGCCGAGGAAGGACCTGCTCGACGGGTCAGCGCGGGCGGTCTCGGGTCCGGATTCTTGATTTCAGCCGACGGGCTGGTCATGACTGCCTCCCACGTGGTGCAGGTGGCCGACGAGGTGGCAGTTCGTTTTGTCACCGGCGCCGTGGTCAAGGCCAGGGTCGTCGCCTCGGCGCCGAGCATGGACGTGGCCCTGATCCGGGTGGAGCAGGTGCCGGACGGAATCGTACCGGTGGTCCTCGGTAACTCCGACGCCACCCAGGTCGGCGACCGGGTCTTCGTCGTCGGTGCCCCGTTCGGCATCAGCCACTCGCTGTCGGTCGGCTACGTCAGCGCGCGCCGAACACCCAACAACCTCTTTGGGGGCCTCGAACAGGTCGAGCTACTGCAGACCGACACCGCCATCAACCAGGGCAACTCGGGCGGACCGATGTTCAACATGCGCGGCGAGGCCATCGGCATCGTCAGCCACATCTTGTCGACCTCCGGCGGGTTCCAGGGGCTCGGTTTCGTGATCACCTCGAATGTCGCCCGGCGCGTCCTTCTCGAGGACCCCACACCGTGGACCGGCCTCAACCTCTTACTGCTCGAGGGGAAGCTTGCCCGCGCGCTCAACCTGCCGCGGAAGGCCGGTCTGTTGGTCCAGGGAGTGGCGGCCGGCTCGCCGGGCGCGGCCCTCGGCCTGCGATCCGGAGACCTGCCCACGCAGATCGGCGACCAGAAACTCACTCTCGGCGGCGATATCATCCTCTCGATCCACGGGATCTCCATCGGCGAACCCGACTTCAAGACCAAGATTCACGAACGCTCAAAACAGCTCGGCGACGAAGACAAGGTCGAGCTCGTCGTTCTCCGCGACGGAGACGTGATCCACCTCAGCAAGACCATTTCGGTGCTGGAACATCCGTGAGAAATACCGGCGCCGGTTCGCCGGTTTCGAATTCAGTGAGTCACGACATGTTTTTGGAGGTCCGCATGAAACGTCTAGTCCTTGTATCCCTCGTTCTTTTCTACGCCCTTGCGAGTGCCGCACCCGCCGCGGCCCATTGCCAGATCCCGTGCGGGATCTACGACGACGAGCTGCGCGTGCAGCTCATCGAGGAGCACATCACAACGGTCGAAAAGTCGATGAAGCAGATTGTGGCCCTCGGCAAGGCCACCCAGGTGGACCACAACCAGCTCGTGCGCTGGATCAACAACAAGGAAGAGCACGCCCAGAAGATCCAGGACATCGTCACCGCCTACTTCATGGCTCAGCGGATCAAGCCAACCGGTCACGATTCCAAGGAGCATGACGCCTACGTCAGCAAGCTGACCCTGCTCCACGCCATCCAGATCCACGCCATGAAGGCCAAGCAGAGCACCGACCTCGAGCAGATCGAAATTCTCCGCAAGCTGATTGCCAAGTTCCGCATCGCCTACTTCGGCGAGGAAGGCAAGCACGAACACTAGAATTCGGAATTCGGAATTCGGAATTTTTCAACGCGGGGAGGCGATCGGGATATTGGTGCGTGTTACCCGCGTTTGAGCCCGTTACTGACACCCAACCGCGGGCAGCGGGCTCCCGGCTACCTGACCGCTCCTGCGCGCCGGTAATTCCGAATTCCGAATTTTCTAATCGTGTCCACCTCACACCCAGTTCGTAGTACTCTGCCGGACGGATTTTGAGACCCGGGCGATGTCCCGGATCGGAAACGGGGTAATGCATGAGACGCAGGCGTGAGACGACGACGGTGGCGGTGATCCTGACTTTGGCAATCCTCGCGGGCGCGGGGCCCGCGGGCAGCGAGGGAACGGAACAGCTCTTCTATGAGAACCGGGCGGACGTCCCGCTCGAGTACCGCTGGGATCTCGGGATCATCTTCCCCGACCTCGAGGCCTGGGAAGCGGCGTACGCGAGTGTCGAGGCCCGTATACCCGATCTTGCGGCCTACAAGGGCCGGCTTGCCGAGTCGCCCGATGTTCTCCTCGAGGCCATCGAGCTTCAGTACGACATCGCGAAGACTTTCGAGGACCTCATCGTCTATGCCTACCAGTGGCAGAGCACCGACACCCGCGACGCCACCGCCAACACCTACGTTGGCAGGGCACAGTCTCTCGGCGCCAGGCTTGCCGAGACCGCTTCATTCTTCGAACCGGAAGTCGTCCAGCTCCCCGCCGCGACGATTGACACGATCCGCGGTGACTCTCGTTTTTCAACCTATCAGCATGTTCTCGACAACATCCTCCGAACCAGAGCGCACACCCGTTCGCAGGAAGTGGAGGAGGTGCTTGCAGGTTCCGCATTGCTCAGGAGTGCCCCGGGTCAGGCTTACGACTTTCTCACCAACGCCGACATCAAGTGGCCGACCATCAAAGGAGAAGAGGGTCAGGACGAGCAGATCGTCGAGGGTCTCTACTACACCTACCTGGCGAGCCAGGACCGCCGCTACCGCAAAGACGCGGCCCTGGCCATCTTCGGAACCTATGACAAGTACGGCAACACCTACAGTGCCACCTACGGCGGTCTCGTCCACAAGGACGTGTGGATGGCCAAGACCCGCCGCTATCCGAGCACGCTCGACATGGAGCTCGACCAGACCAACGTGCCGAGCTCTGTGGTCGAGACCCTGGTGTCGACGGTCCACGACAACCTCGATGCGATCCACTCGTACATCGATCTCCGGAGAAAGGTGCTTGGTCTCGAGGACCTCCACATCTACGACCTCTACGTGAACATGGTGCCCAAAGGTGAGACCACCTACACCTACGATGAAGGCTGGGTGTTGGCCATGGAGTTCTGGAAGGAGACCTTCGGCGAAGAGTACGCTGCGGTGGCCGAACGGGGCCGCAAAGAACGCTGGGTCGACGTTTACCCGAGCGCCGGCAAACAGGGCGGCGCGTACTCGGCGGGCAGCTACAACTCGGTTCCTTACCTCCTCCTCAACTGGGGTGGGACCTACAACGCCGTGTCGACCCTCGTCCACGAGATGGGCCACTCGATCCACAGCTACCTCGCCGACCAGAACCAGCCCTACCATGACGCCGACTACAGTCTCTTCGTGGCCGAGGTGGGCTCGGTGGCGTCCGAGTCGCTGTTTTTCGAGTGGATGCTCGAGCGCACGACGGACCCCACCGAACGGTTGGCCATGCTCAACACGCGGACGAACCAGATCGTCGGCACCTTCCTGCGCCAGATCTTCTTCCACGAGTTCGAGCACGCCGCCCACGTCATGGCCGAGGAGGGCAAACCCATCACCAAGGAGTCGCTCGGCGATGCCTGGGGTGATTTGTGGCTCGAGTACTACGGCGATGGAGTGACGCTGGACGACGAGTACAAGGCCGGCTGGGCACGCATCCCCCACTTCTACCGCACCTACTATGTGTGGGTCTACGCCACCAGCTTCGCCGCGGGCGAGGCCATTGCCGGTCGCTTCCGTGCGGGCGACGAGACGGCGGTCGAGGACTACCTCGAGACCCTCAAGCTCGGCGGCAGCGTCTACCCGATGGACGCCCTCAAGAGGGCGGGGGTGGACATGAACGACCCCACCGTGATCCGCGCCGTGATGGACAACTTCCGGTCGATCCTCAGCAAGATGGAGGAGCTGCTGCTTGAGGAGTGATTCTCGAATTCTCAATTCTAAATTCTCAGTTCTCAATTGAGAACAGAGGATCAAGAGTACTGAGTTTTTAGTTTTGAGTTTTTAGTTTTGAGTTATCGACGCGGAGAGACGATCAGGTCTTTTGGAGCTGGCTGCCCACGCCCGGGCGCGCTGTTTAGGACGTGCCGCTCCTGGCAGTTTTGGGAGCACGGCCGCTGAGGCGGCCGATCCATTGAGTCCCAAACACTGCCAGGAGGTGGCGTCCTCGGGGAGCGCAATGGAAGAAGACCGCCTCGAAGTCAGCAGTTCATCACCAGGCACGCCCTATCGCGGGCATCTCGTTCCCATACTCTCGATCGCCTCGCCGCGCCGATAATTCCGAACTTGCGTATCCGGTTTGCTCAGGTTGCGCCTCCCTGCGTTCCGAATTGTCGTGGTGGCGGGTCCTTCAGGGCCCGCCACCATTCGGTTTCAGATATTCCGAACCGGTCGGCCAACCTGAATGAAGCGGATACGCGGGATTCCGAATTCCGAATTCCTAATTCTGCGATGCCTACAGGTTGCCATTCAGCACCTCCAGCATGAAGGCGTACTCGAGCGCGGTCTCGTGGTACTTCTTGTACCGACCGCTAACGCCGCCGTGGCCCGCGGCCGCCATCTCGGTCTTGAGGATCAAGGGGTTGTGGTCGGTCTTGAGCGCCCGCAGCTTTGCGACCCATTTTGCCGGCTCGAAGTATTGCACCTGCGAGTCCTGCAGCGCGGTCGTCACCAGCATGGCCGGGTAGGCCCTTGCCTCGACGTTGTCGTACGGCGAGTAGGAGAGCATGTAGTCGTAGTACTCGAGCTGCTTGGGGTCTCCCCACTCGTCGAATTCGCTGGTGGTGAGAGGGATCTCGTCGTCGAGCATGGTGGTCACCACGTCGACCCACGGTACGTTTGCGATGATCCCCGCGAAGAGCTCCGGCGCCATGTTGGCCACCGCACCCATGAGCAGACCGCCGGCGCTGCCGCCCCGGGCGAAGAGGCGATCGGGCGAGGTGTAGCCCTCGTCCACCAGAAACCGGCCGCAGTCGATGAAGTCGGTGAAGGTGTTCTTCTTGTGCAGCAGCTTGCCGTCCTCGTACCAGTGGCGACCCAGCTCCTGACCGCCGCGCACGTGAGCCACGGCAAAGACAAAACCGCGATCGAGAAGGCTGACGACTTCGGATCGGAACCACGCCTCCATGATCGCGCCGTAGGAACCGTAGCCGTAGAGCAACAGTGGGCTTTCCCCCTTGAGCGGGATGCCCTTGCGATAGACCAGGGAGATCGGCACCTCGACGCCGTCCCGAGCCGGCGCCATCAGGCGCTCGACCGTGTAGTCCGCGGGGTCGAAACCACCCCGGACCTGCTCCCTTTTCATCAGCGTGCGCTCACCGGTCGCCAGGTCGAGGTCGTAGATCGACTTGGGGGTGTTCAAGGAGCTGTATCCAAAGCGCAGCGTGGTGGTCTCCATCTCGTAGTTCTCATCCACCCACGTCACATACGCCGGTTCGTCAAACTCGATCTCGTACTCCTCGCCACCGTCCCAGGGGATGATCCGCAGGTGGCGCAGGCCGTCCCGGCGCTCGGTGACGACCATGAAGTCGCCGAAGACCTCCACCCCCTGAAAAAAGACGTCATCCCGGCCAGGGATCAGCTCCCGCCAGTTCTCCCTGCCCGGAGTCGCGACGGGCGCCTCCATGAGGCGGAAGTTCTTCGCGCCGAGGTTTGTCTTGATGATGAATCGATCCCCCACATGGGACACTCCGTACTCGACGTCGCGCTCGCGAGGGGCGATCATCCGAAGCTCCCCTGTCGGATCGTCGGCATCGAGGAATCGATACTCGGAGGCCAGCGTCTGCTCGGATTCGATCATGATGAATTTTTGGGACCGAGTCTTCCACAGGGAAACGCTGAAGGTCGGATCGGCCTCCTCGTAAACCAGCACATCCTCGTCCGCACCGGTTCCCAGCGCGTGCCGGTAGACCTGGAAGGAGCGAAGGGTTTCCGGGTCCTGCTTGGTGTAGAAAAGGGTGCGATTGTCGTTGGCCCACGCCAGACTCCCGGTGACCTCCGGGATGACGTCGGACAGGATCTCGCCGGTTGAGAGGTCGGTGAAGTTGATCGTGTACTTGCGGCGTCCGACGGTGTCCAAGGCCCACGCCAACAGCCGGCTATCCGAGCTGATCGCCACACCACGAACCGAGCAGAAATCGTGGCCTTCGGCCACACGGTTGACGTCGAGGTTTACCTCTTCGGACGCATCCACCGAGCCCTTTCGACGGCAGTAGATCGGGTACTCCAGCCCCTCCTCGAATCGCTTGTAGTAGTAATCGCCTTGATACAGGGCAGGTACCGACGATTCATCAGGCTGAATCCGGTTCTTCAGCTCCTCGTAGAGCTCCTCCTGGAGCACCTTGGAGCTCGCCATCACCGCCTCGGTGTAAGCGTTCTCGGCCTCGAGGTATGAGAGCACCTCCGGGTTCTCGTGCTCGCGCAGCCAGTAGTAAGGGTCAACGCGAACGTCGCCGTGGATCTCGAGCTCATGCGGGAGCTTCTTGGCCGTCGGAGGGATCGGCACCGCCCGTCCGCAGGAGACGAGCACCACCAACATGGCCATCACAGCGCCCAGGATCGGGAACTTCATCATCACCTCCATGCGCGGACGTCCTGGCCCGCACCGAGGTGGGAGTATACCCATTCCCGTGCCCGAGTCCGTGCCCGTGCCCGTGCCCGAATTCCCCAGCATCTCCGCCAAGCCCATCCGATCGGGGACGCATAGGCTTAAAGAGTGTGATCAGAGGTCGGTGACGTGATGTCGCCCGCCGTCGGTTTCGTCTCAGGCCGTCACTCGACGGCCCTGTGCATCCGCACGTCGAGCTGGTGGAGGAACTCGAGGACAGGCGCCTCGTCCAGGCGCCCCGAACTCAGGTCACCGTCCATCTGCGACCTGGTCTGTACGTCCACCCGCACCCTACCCTTTTTCTCTTCGACATGAACCAGGAGGGTGGTCCTCCTGCCGGTTCTCTCACGCGACGGTTGGGCATCGATCCGACCCGCATCGCGGTTCAAATCCACCAGATAGTCCTCGTCCTCGAGCACATCGACAACCGCGTCGATCACCCTGTCGCGTTGGGCGAGGTAGCTCCTTGACCATGAGCTCGAGGAGTCCCCACCGGAGGTGCAGGCGGAAAGCGGCAAAAAAGCGGCGCCGGCGGTGAGGACGGCGATGCCGGAGCGAATGATCGAAGCTGGAACCTTCATCTGTTTATTAGTCTGACTTCGGCGTCTTGACCATCCAGATCTCTGTTCCTCCCTTTTCGAAGCGCACCTCATCCATCAGGTTGTTGATCAGGAAGATGCCGCGTCCGTGGTCAGAGAAAATGTTCTCCCCCACCACCGGGCTGGGCACCGACGCCGGGTCGAAGCCGGCGCCGGGATCGCGAACGATGATCAGCATCCCGCGCTCCTCGTCGCACGCGACGCAGACCTCCACCTGCTTGTCTGGATCGTGTTCGCACCCGTGCTCCACGGCATTGGCAAGCGCCTCGTACAGCGCCACCTCGACCTCGAACTCCCCACCGGAGGCACAGCCCATCTGGTTGACCACCTGCATGATCTGCTCGACCACCGGCGGAATGGCCTTGATTTGCCCGTCCACCTTAAGCTGCAGACGCAGGGAGAGCCCTTCCACATCGAACTCGCACCGGTCGGAGAACTCGCTCATCGCCTCACGCTCCTCGTCACCCCCACATCAATCCGAACACCCACAACCAAGCCCTCCCCACCGGCACCACACCACCCATCAAGGATCGAGGATCTCGGGGATCGGATCCTCTGTCGATCATACCTCAGGTCGATTCCGCCCCAGGGGACCTGACCCGACTTCACTCCTCGCGGTAGACCCACGCGCCGAGAATGGAAGCCAGGACCACCTCGACCAGCCCGATCGCTCCCCACATCACGAGCAGCTTGTTCGGGAAAAGGCCCATGGACCAGTAGCCGACGAGGGACAGAAAGTAGCCACCGATCCACAGACCGACCGCGACGATGGCGGCGGTCTTGGGGCCCGGGCCGAATCGCGGTCTCACCGCGGCGTAGAAAAATACCAAGATCAAACCCAGAATGAGGCTGATGAGCGCGAATACGATCATCGCCGCCGGCGACATGTCCATCGAGAGGTTGTGCGCCTCCATCGCGACGGTCATGTCGGTCATGTACAAGGTACTGGCGATGCCCTCTAGCATGAAGACGAAGAGCCCCGCCACCAGACCGCCGAACAGCCACCGTTTCGTGTTGATACCACCCATTTTCTCCTCCTTTCGGTCCGACAAGCCGGATTGATCACGAGATTGTATCTGAAGCCTGAACATTACGAGCCCGAACCTCCAGAACGCCGACACCCATTGCCGGAATGGACGGGAATCCGCTCAGTCGCGCAGCCTTCGCCCGGTGACCAGCTGGTAGGAGCTCACGTCCAGTCCCCGGTCGGCCGCCGTGGCATGCTCGCCAGCAGATGGGAACTCCAGGTTCCACTGGAACAGACCGGACATGAACTCTTTCAGCCGTGCCGTGTTTTCGTCGAAGGCGCCGCTGATCTCGTAACGAACCGCATCCTCTTCCCGGTCCCACACCGTCACCGACAGGATCCGCGGGCGAGCCTTGATTCCCTCCACCAGAAAGACCGCGCGGCATCCCTGAGTGGCCAGCAGCTGCGGCTTCACCTCCTTGTCCCAGCGCTCTCGGAAGTCCGCGAGCCGGCCCGCCTTGACGCGGGCAGACACGATACGCATAAACAGCCGCCTCGACGAGAAGTCATCCCTGCGGTCGCTCAGGGCGGCCACTTCTACCGGAAAGGCCTCGACCTCGGGGTCCTGAAGCGGCGGAACCGCTCCCCCGGAGCCACCCGCCAGCCGCACCCGCCACTGTGCCGCCTCAGCGAGGAACTCATCGCCCTCATCGAGAAACTGGTCGTAAAGCCCGCTCTTTTCGTACGCCTCGGCGTGCTCCTGGCTGCTCCACACGGTCATCGAAATGCTCTCGTCTTCCTCGCCGGTTGCCTGCAGCAGGCTCACGAAGAGGCAACCCTCGGTCTCCTGGAGCGCAGGGATGATGCGTTCTTCAAAGAAGCGCGCCAGATCCCAGAGCCTTCCCTCTTTGACCTTCAGATGCACGAACCGCATGTACATGGCGTCCGACCTTTCCCGCCGACGGCGCGTCCCCAGCCCGCATACCTCACCAGCTGCCCGAAGATTTCTCGGCCTACCATAATATGGATTCTCACCAGAGAAAACTCAAACCGTGGGCCTGCGCATTCCTGCCGATCAATTCCTCCCAATCGTGGAGGCCCCGCCCGCGATTCGACGCACACTCCGGATCCGCGTCGTCCGCAGCCCGTCCGCAAACTCCATGAAGAGACCCGGCGCCGCGATGTGATCGCCGAAGAGTGCGTGACCACCGGCGGTACAGCCGAGAACTTCAACCCTGGTCTCGCCCTTGTCCTCGCGTTCGAACCACCCTCCGCTGACATCGAAGAGGCCGTCAGCGCGCGCAGTCAGCGAGTAAACCGAGTTCTTAGTCGATACGATGATCCGATCACCGGGATCCAGGTCCCGCCGGCGAACTCCGCCCACGACTCCCGCCGCTTCAGCCAGATCATCGATCGGGATCGCCTTCAACGGTTTCTGAAGACGATGGATGCCGCTCGGAGGATCGGTCATCAACCGCCTCCGGGCCCGGCCAGCCGCTCCAGTTCGGTGAACCAGTTGAGCACCTTGAGCGCCACCTCGCGGCCGAGCTTCATGTCCTCGGCCCGCCACACCTCCCCCATCCCACCGGCGCCGAGCGCCGCGGTGACGCGGTAGTGAGCGAGGGTGGTGCCGATCACCGCAGATCCAAATCGAGATTCTGAGCCCAGTTGAGCGCGATCTCTACCTGCGCGGCGGCCAGAGCTCGGCGCTCGAACTCGACAAAGACATATGTATCGCCGGATGGCGAAACGTCCCAGTTCAAGGCCGGTGCGGTCGAAGTCACAAATGCCCCGCCCAGGTTCTCGAGAACGACCCGGGGCGGCCCGATCTGAAATCTGTCACCGGGTGCGACGTCGACCACCATGAGGGGTCGCTTGGGCATTCCGATATCGATGTAGAAGAGCTTGCGTCCATCACCAGACCACCGCGCATAGGCGCCGAGGTTCGGTGAGACCTGCCACTTGCCTTCGCCCGCCAACGGCCGCACGTAGACGGAGGACACGCCGGAGCCCGGCGAGGAGTAGGCGATCCACCTGCCATCGGGCGAGATATCCGCACAACTGGCCATCTTCTCGAAGAGTCGGGCCTCCTCGCCCTGAGAGATCAGGTAAATATCGTTGGTCGCTCCAAGGCGGGTATAGGCGAGGGTGCGGCCGTCGGGAGAAAAAGACTGCGGAAAGAGGGCGGTTGTGTCCGAAGGTGTCAACCGCTCTTCCGAAGAACTGCCGTCCGCCGCTTTGGCGAAAATGCCCGCTTCGTTGGTGTAGCTCAAATACGCGATCCGGCGGCCATCCGGGGTCCACAGCGGGTAGAGCTCGTTGCCGCCAAAGGTCAACCGACTCAATCCCTGGGAAGCCAGCGCATACACCCACACATCGCCGGCAACTCCGGAGTAGCCTTCCCCAACGGTAAACGCCAAACGTGAGCCGTCGGGCGAAAAACGCGGTTGGTAAAAGCCACGCGGAGAGAGGGGGAGGCGCTCCGCCGCACCGCTCTCGTCGATGATCGTCAACCGAGAATCGGCCGCCGTGACCGCGCCCGCCAACCAGGCGATGTTGCCGTTGGCCGCGATCGTGAAATACCCGGCGCCGCTCGAGGGGTCGCCACCCACATCCTCGATGACCGGCACCGCCTCGCCTACCGTTTCCAGCCTATCGGGATCGAAGTCGATGGCGTAGAGATCACCCGCGCGGGCAAAGACAATGCGATCGCGGCCCGCAAACCGCGCCATGGTGGCGCGCTCGATCACCGTGCGGCGGGCGCCGGTTTTCAGCGAGTAGACTGCGATTGCCGCGTCTTCGTAGTTGTTCGGGGAGTCAAGAGCGCCGATGGTGAAGAGTACGATCTCGCCGTCGGGGGTCGCGTGGGGAAAGCGGAAGGTCCGTTCGTCGCGCTCCGTATCGATATCGAGCAGTAATTCGGGCGTGCCTCCGCTGTCGGCGACCCGCCACAGACCGGTGTCGTACTCCGGTGAAAAGAGGATGGTGCCGTCGGGCAGCCAGACGCCGCCGCGCGGGGTGGGGGCGTCGGCGATTGTAGCCACCGAACCGCCGTGCACCGATGCCCTCTTCAACTTGCCGTCGGCAAAGAACGCAATCGACGCCCCGTCAGGAGAAAAGAACATCTCACCCGTTCCCACCGTGCCGTCAAGCTGTTCCGACTCGTTCTCGTCGAGGTGGCGGAGGATGATGACGTCGCGAGCCGAGTCGGCGTCGGTCGCCGCCATGGCCAGGGTCCGGCCATCGGGGGAGAACGCGATTATGGGCTGGTCGATAAAGGACATCGTCCGGGTGCTGCCGAGCCCGAGTGAGAACCGAGTCAATGGGGGCTCGGGACCCGCTGTCGGCCGCAGCCAGAGAACGGTCGCAGCCACCAGGGCGGCGCCAGTGGCAAGCCAGGCCAGCCACACGCTTCTCCCACGC
>Ga0209013_10003772_pt1 | contig 13365 bp, 12 predicted proteins | sample Cruoilmetagenom2_FD_187291 | JGI IMG/M metagenome (GOLD analysis project Ga0209013, IMG submission 187291) | Oil polluted marine microbial communities from Coal Oil Point, Santa Barbara, California, USA - Sample 2 (SPAdes) (version 2) | ecosystem: Environmental > Aquatic > Marine > Oil seeps ... | reverse complement strand
CGTCCATCGACCCGGTTTGGAGATGCGACGCCTGACGCCGACCAACGCGGCAGAGCTGCTCTTCGACGACGTCATCTGGAGCCGCAAGGCTCGCCTGCACCACGACGGCTTCGTGGACCTCATGCGAGAGGAGTTCGGCGTCACGGTCTATCGCGTCCACGAGCTGCTCAAGGATGTGGTGGACGATCCCGAGGGCCGTGCCTACATCCTTGATCGCAAACTCATCGCGGACGAGGTCGGCGTCGGTGGTGTCAGCGAGATGCGCTCATGGATGGGCGAGATGGACTCGCAGACGCTGGTGTCGCATCTCATCGGCGGCGTGACCGTCAACGAGCTGCCGCCGGACCTGCGTGCATGGGTCCAACAGGCCTGGGGTGCGACGGACTTCATCATGGCGCCGCTCCCCAACCAGCTCTTCACTCGCGACAGCTCGGCCTGGATCTACAAGGGCGTGACGGTCAACCCGATGTACTGGCCGGCACGCCGCAAGGAGGCCCTGCACCTCGCCGCGATCTACAAGCACCACCCCGACTTCGTGGGCGGCGACTTCAAGATCTGGTGGGGTGATCCCGATGACGGGGACCATGGCAGTGCCACCCTCGAGGGCGGCGACGTCATGCCCGTGGGCAAGGGCGTCGTGCTCGTAGGCATGGGTGAGCGCACGACCTACCAGGCCGTCAGCCAGGTGGCCCAGGCGCTCTTCGCCGAGGGCGCCGTGGAGCGGGTCATCGCAGCCAAGATGCCGGCCGACCGGGCCAGCATGCACCTCGACACGATCTTCTCGTTCTGTGATCGCGACCTGGTCACGATCTATGAGCCGGCGGTGGCGGCCATCCAGCCCATCAGCTATCGCCCCGGGGACGAAGAGGGCCACCTCGACGTCACGGTGGAGAAGAAGGGCTGGGTCGAGACCGTCGCGGATGCGCTAGGTCTCAAGGAGCTACGTGTCATCCCCACCGGTGGGGACGCATTCGAGCAGGAGCGTGAGCAGTGGGACGACGGCAACAACGTCGTCGCCCTGGAGCCCGGTGTGGTGATCGGCTACGACCGCAACGAGTGGACCAACGCCCGCCTGCGCAAGGCCGGTGTCACCGTACTGGAGATCGACGGCTCCGAGTTGGGCCGCGGCCGTGGGGGTGGGCACTGCATGACCTGTCCGGTGTGGCGCGAGCCCGCGTATGACTGAGCCCCACCAGCGGCGCTTTCCGCTCTCTTGAGGCGCCCCGAACCCGTACCCAGCGAAGCGGCCGTTCCGGCGTGGATCGGCCGCTTCTTCGTGCCTGGCACTGCCGTGCCCAGCGCCACCTCCGGCGCCTCAGCTAGCCGTGCCGGCCGTCTCTTCGTCTGTGCCGGTAGGGTCTGCCCCGGCAGTAGCCTCCGCTGGCACCACCTCGGCGCCACTCGCCTCCGCCAGCGCCCCATCTTCCTGCCGCACGCTTGCTTCCCGGATCGCCGGAGGTGCATCCCCGGCGATCCGGCGGGCCATCACCCCCAGCTGATCGACCATCTCCTCGCGTGACAGCCGGTCGGGAACGTCGTCGGCATCACGCAGCGGCTCGGTGGTCTCCTTCTCCTCGCTGGTCATGCTCATTCCTCTTGGGCTCGGGATGCGATCCGGTCTCACCCCACGGTGTGCCGCATCACCCCGTCAGGGTGGTGAGCCGCAACCCGGCCGAACCGATCCTGGAATCGACTGGATCCCAGAATGGCTGAACAGGTGAGCTCCCCGCGCGTGGTCCGAGGCTTCGTGGACCCGGCATCGGCCGATACCTCTGCCCGGAACGGGCGTCGACGCCGGCGATCATGCTCAGGAGGGTCTGGATCAGCCGAGGTGCCGAAGGCCGATGTCGACGATCGGGCCGCTCTTGTTCAGCCATTCTGGGTTTCCGTCACGTTCGAGGCGAAGTGCCCGGTCTCGGGTCTGATGGATGCGGGTCAGCAGTGACTTGCGGGCCGTGACACTCGAGGATGGTCCTGGCCGGCGATGAGGGATCGCGAGCAGGGCTAGAATCCGCCGATGTCAAAGATGCCTTCTGCCTCCGACCTCGCGTCGCTGCGCGTTCCCACTGATGTGCGCCTCTCCCCGGACGGGCGCCAGGCCTGTTTCGTGGTCAAGGAGTCCGCGCCCGACCAGACCGGCTACCGCACCGCCCTGTGGCTGGTGCCCACCGACGGCTCCGAAGCGCCGCGCCGTCTCACGCTTGGTGCCAACCACGACGCCGCTCCCCGCTGGAGCCCGGATGGTAAGTGGCTGGCCTTTCTCAGCGATCGCGGCGCGGTCCTGCGCAAGGGCGGCGCCCCACGCGACGCGGAGGACATGAAGCGGGGTGCTGCCCCGGCGACCGGGCTCAAGGACCCCGTCGGTCGAGACCTCCCACAGGGCACGGTGCAGGTCTGGCTGCTGCCGCTGGCGGGAGGGGAGGCGCAGCCGCTGACCGACCTACCCCAGGACGTCGGCTCGCTCGCCTGGAGTCCAGACAGCTCACGCTTGTGCATCGTCTCGGGCGCGACCTCGCGCAAGCCGGCAGAGGTCAAGGCAGACGCCGGCGACCCCCCGCGTCGTGACGTCCGCCTCATCGACGAGCTGGGCTACCAGCTCAACGGCGCTGGCTTCATCTACGAGAACCCACCCAAGCTCTGGATCGTCGATGTTGACGGCGGCGCCGCGCGACGCCTGACCTCGGGCCGCAGCGCTGACGAGCAGCCGGCCTGGAGCCCCGATGGGGAGCGCATCGCCTACGTGTCCAACCGCGGCTCCAACCCCGACCTGGCTTGGCGGGCCGACCTCACCGTCATCGATGCGGAGGGTGGCAAGCCCGTGCGCGTCAGCGCAGGGTCGGAGCGGGTCTTCACCCACCCGGCCTGGAGCCCGGACGGCAAGCGCATCGCCACCGTCGGCCACCGCCTGGAATCGGGTAACCCCACGCGCGAGGATGTCCACGTCTTCCGCCCACGCGCCGACCAGTCGGGCAAGAACCTGACCGCCGACGCCGACCTCTTCGTCGATGCGGCCATGAACAGCGACCTCTACAGTCCCGCTGGGACCGGTCCGCTGTGGGCGCCCGACGGCGAGTCGATCCTGTTCAACGCGCCGGTCGATGGCTCGTTCGAGCTGTGGCGCACCCGCCTCGCGGACGGTCGCGTAGAGCGGCTGACCAAGGGCCAGCACATGCTGGTGTCACCTCGGATCGCGGGCACCGGCAGCGATCTGCGCGTGGTCGCCGTCCGCGGCACCGCCACCACTCCGCCCGACCTCGTCAGCTTCAAGGTGGCGGGTCTCAAGAAGACTGCGGCCAAGCCGGTCAAGCCCAAGGCCATGCGCACCTTGAGCGACCTCATGGGCGAGGTCTGGAAGGGCATCAAGCTGGTCGAGCCGCAGGAGCGTTGGCACAAGGTCGACGGCCGCAAGATCCAGAGCTGGTTCTACGAGGCTCCCATCCGCCGCGGCCAGCCGGCACCACTGGTGGCCGAGATCCACGGTGGCCCGGCCACGCTCTACGGTTTTTCGCTGATGTGGGAGTGGCAGCTGCTGGTAGCCGCGGGCGTCAGCGTCTACGCCTGCAACCCACGCGGCTCCACCGGCTACGGCCAGGACTTCGCGGTCGGCAACTTCCGCGACTGGGGCGAGGGCCCCCAGGCCGACATCGAAGCCGGCATCGACGCAATCGTGGCTGAGGGCAAGGCCGATCCCGACCGGCTCGGCGTCACCGGCGGCTCCTACGGCGGCTACCTGACGGCGTGGATGATCTCCCATGCCGACCGCTACAAGGCGGCCGTGGCCTGCCGCGGCGTCTACGACATGACCGCGGAGATGCTCAGCGGCGATCTCGGCGGCCCGCTCTTCGGCCACTACGAGCTCGACGCACAGCCCTGGACGGATCCGGAGTTGTACCGACGCCTGAGCCCGCTCACGTACGCCACGGAGATCCGCACGCCGTTGCTCATCCAGCATGCCGAGCAGGACCTCCGCTGCCCCATCACGCAGGCCGAGCAGCTCTTCTCCGTGCTGCGCTCGCTGCGGCGGCCTGTGCGCCTGATGCGCACCCCGGGTGAGTCACACGAGCTGACGCGAAGCGGCACACCATTCCGGCGCATCGAGAACCTCGAGCGCATCCGTGACTGGTTCGCGCATTACTTGGTCGACGGAGCGCGTACGCTACCCCGCACGTAGCGCGGGGTGTGGGCATGAACGAGATGATCCGGGTCGGTGCCGCTATCGACGTCGGCAGCAATAGCGTCCATCTACTCGTGGCCGAGGTGAGCGACGAGGGGACTCGCGTGTTGGCTGACGAATCGATCCTGCTGGGGCTGGGCGCCATGGTCGACATGGAGGGGCGCGTCCCCGATGAAGGTGCGGCCGCAGCCATCGAGGCCCTGACCGAGTACGTGGCAGCCGCCAGGGACGAAGGTGCCGAGTGGATCACGCTGCTCGCTACCGAGCCGCTGCGTCGTGCCTCCAACCGGACGCACTTCTGCGAGGCGGTGGAGGTGGCGACCGGTCTGCCGCTGCACGTGCTGAGCCACGAGGAAGAGGCCGAGCTCACTGTTCTCGGCGTGCTCGAAGGGGAGGCACCCGACGAGCCACTGCTGGTCCTGGACGTCGGGGGTGGCTCTTCGGAGATCGTGCTCATCGAGCCGGGTGCAGATCCGGTCGTCGGCGTCATGCCCGTCGGTTCCGCCCGTCTCACCGCGCAGCATGTCGAGGATGATCCGCCCACCGCAGAGGAGGTCGCGGCGCTACGGGCCGAAGCACATCACTTGCTGTCGGGCATGCCGGTCGGCCATCCCAAGCGGGGCATCATCGTGGGCGGTTCCGGCACCAACCTCATCCGACTCACGATCGAAGAGGAGGACGAGGAGGCCGAGGACGGCGGCCTGATCGACCGGGAGCGCACCGAGCGAGCGGTCGAGATCGTCAAGGCACATCCGGCGGCCGAGCTAGTCAAGGCCTACGCGCTCCGTGAACGTCGCGTCCTGCAGATGGCCGCTGGAGCGAGCCTCATCGAGGCCACCCTCGACTGCTACAACCTCGAGCAGCTCGAAGCATCCGACGCCAGCTTGCGCGAAGGCGCCATCCTTGCCTGGGACGAGGCGGGCGAGGCCTGGCGCGAGGATATCGGCGCGCTCGTCTCGGGCGACTGAGGGGCGAATCCAACAGAAGGGATCACGATGACTGCCGCGGCACCGATCGAGCCACGCCCCGTATTCACGCTGACCGCAGACGAGGCGCTGACGCGCGCTGAGGTCGACGCCCGTGTGGGTCTCGCCGTGGACGAGGCCGCCACGCGCCAGCAGCGCTACGGGCCCAACAAGTTCGCCGAGGGCGAGAAGGAGCCCGGCTGGCGGATCTTCCTGCGCCAGTACCAGGACCTCATGCAGATCGTGCTGCTGGTGGCGGGCATCTTCAGCATCTGGCCGGTGGAGCAGTACACCACCGGCATCTTGCTCATCGGCTTGACGGTGCTCAACGCAGGCATGGGCATGGCCCAGGAGGGCAAGGCCGCTGCCGCGGTGGCCGCCCTCCAGGAGATGATGATCATCAAGGCCCGGGTGCTGCGCGGTGGCGACCTCGTGGAGCTGCCGGCGGAGCAGTTGGTGCCCGGCGACATCGTCTCGGTCGAGGCCGGTGATCTCATTCCCGCCGACGGCCGGCTCATCCGTGCCGCCACCCTGGAGGTGGACGAGTCGCCGCTGACTGGCGAATCCCTCCCGGTTCCCAAGGACATCGCAGCACTTCCCGATCCCGGGACGACGCTGGGCGACCGCTTCGACATGGTCTTCATGAACACCAGCGTCACGCGCGGCTCTGCCACCTTCGTCGTCACCGCCACCGGCATGGAGACCGAGGTCGGACACATCTCCGACATGCTCCAGACGGCCGACACCACCACCACGCCACTGACGCTGCAGCTGGAGAAGCTGACCCGGCAGCTCATCGCCATCGCCGGTGCGGCGCTCATCGCATCGATGCTGCTGGGCCTGTTGCGAGGCGAGCCCTTCGACGAGCTCTTCATCGCCGCCATCGCCTTCGCCGTGGCCGCTATCCCCACCGGTTTGCCGGCCGTGGTCACGACCATCCTCTCGAAGGGCACGAGGACCCTCGCCGAGGCCGGTGCCATCGTCAAGAACCTGCGCTCGGTGGAAACGCTCGGCTCCACCTCTGCCATCAACTCGGACAAGACCGGCACCCTGACGCTGAACCAGATGACCGCGGTCGAGATGGCCACCGTCGGGCGTCGCTACCAGATCACCGGGTCGGGCTACTCGACCGAAGGCGCCATCCTCCACGATGGTGGCAAGCCCGATGTCCCGCTCGATCAGTTCCTGCTGCCCATGGTCCTCGCCTCCGACGCGGTGGTGCGTGAGGGTGAGCTCATCGGCGATCCGACCGAGGGCGCACTGGTCGTGCTCGCGGCCAAGGGTGGCCTCAGCGCTGAGGTGACCAGGGAAGCCTGCCCATCTGTGGCTGTGCTTCCCTTCGATGCCGCCTACAAGCTGATGGCCAGCTTCCATGCCATGGAAGACGGGAAGGGCAAGGAGGTCATCCGCGTCTTCGTGAAGGGCGCGCCGGACCAGCTCCTGGCCCGCGGCGCTGATGTGTACACCGGCGACGCCAAGCCCATGAAGGCGACCGATGAGGTTCGTGAGCTGTACATGGCGGAGAACGACCGCCTTGCGTCCCGGGGGCTCCGAGTCCTGGCCACTGCCCACAAGGACATCGACCCCAAGGAGTTCGATCCCGACGGCGACCTGCTCGGACAGATCGACGGCCTGACCCTGCTGGGCCTGGTCGGCATCGTCGACCCGCCGCGACCGTCGGTGAAGGACTCCATCGCTACCGCGCACCGCGCCGGCATCCAGGCGCGCATGATCACCGGCGACCACGTCGTCACCGCGGAGGCCATCGGCCGCGAGCTGGGCATCACGGGTCGCGCCATCAGCGGGGCCGAGTTCCGGGCCATGTCCGACGAGCAGGCGCTCGCGGAACTGGACGACATCGGCATCATCGCCAGGGTCACGCCGGAGGACAAGGTTCGGCTGGTGCAGCTGCTCCAGCGCGAGAAGCGCATCGTGGCCATGACCGGCGACGGGGTGAACGACGCACCAGCGCTCAAGACGGCCGACATCGGCGTGGCCATGGGCATCACCGGTACGGAGGTCTCCAAGGAGGCCGCCGTGATGATCCTGACCGACGACGACTTCTCGACCATCGTCAAGGCCGTACGCCTTGGCCGCAGCATCTACGACAACCTCCAGCGTTACATCCGCTTCCAGATGGCCGGACTGTTCGGCTTCATCGCCACGTTCCTTGGAGCGAGCATCTTCTGGATCGCCGGCGGCGTGCCCTTCCTGCCGACGCAGACGATCTTCATCAACTTCACCGTCCAGGTGAGCCAGGCCTTCGGCCTTGGCTTCGCCGAACCGACGCCCGGGCTCATGGATCGCAAGCCGCGGCCCGCCGGGATCCCCATCCTGGGGCGCCAGATGCTCATCTGGCTGGCACTGGCCGGCCTGGTCATCGGCGCCGGCACGCTGCTCGTCATCGAGTGGGGTACCCGGGAGTTCAGCGAGGAGGTCGGGCGGACCATGGGCCTGGTCGTGTTCTCGGTCTTCAACATCGCCTTCTCCATCACGACCAAGGACGAGACTCGCAGCTCCGTCAGCCGCGAAGTTCTGGCCGATCGCACGTTCGCCATCGCCACGGTCATCTCGGTGTTCATCATCATCGCGGCCACCGAGTTGGGCGTGCTGCAGCGGATCCTGGGCACGGTCGGGCTCACCTTCGACCAGTGGATCCTGTGCGTGCTCGTGGGCATGTCGCTGCTGGTGATCGGCGAGGTCCGCAAGCTGATCTGGAAGATCCCGGTCGACGAGGTCCCCAAGGAGGACGAAGAGGCCGTTACCGCCTGAGCGCCTCAGCCACCGGCAAGCAACTCCGGTGGAGTTGGCTCGATGTTGGGCACTAGCGCTCGATCATCCCGTCCCGGTCTTGGGGTGCGCCAACCGCCACAAGCCGCGGGATCCTCGCGAGGGTCGAACAAGATGGCGCCGGTCGGCACGTTCTCGCGGCTCTCCTGTGGGTGGCGGGGACGCTGACTCCTTTGGGCGTCGGCATCCGCAAGTCGTCGATCGAGCCCGATCTGCTCGACGCTCGTGAGAAACCGACGAGTTCCCGCTGGTCGCCGATGGCCAAGTAGTAGCTGACGGATCGGGGCGGTGATATGCGCCGCCCCGCGTGGGTGCGCCGTTCAGTCGGTAGTGACCTCGTCGACGATGCCGATGACGACGGTGCGAATGGGGGCGCCGGGGGCGTTCAGCACCTGCCGCGCTCCGTTGCCCTCGTCAAGGAGCAGCACCGTCTCGCCGGCCCCTGCGCCGATGTTGTCCACGGCGATCTGGTAGCCGCCCGCCGGCTTGCCCGACGGGTCCAGCAGGTCGCACAGCAGCAGCGTGCGACCGTCGAAGTCCGGCGTGTTGATGGTGGAGACCACGTTCCCAACGACCCGCGCAAGCTTCACGATCCGCTCCCCGGCAGCTCGGTCACCGCGTCGACGATGCCGACGATGGCGTGGTCGACCGGCACGAACGTGTCCGGCAGTGCCTGTGCGGCCTCGCGCGAGGTCACGAAGTAGACCAGCTCACCGGGTCCGGCCATGTGCACGGCATCGGCCGCCACGACCTGGCTGCCCCTGGGTCGCATCTGCCGATCCAGGGGCTGGATGATGAGCAGCTTGACGCCGGCCAACCCCCGGACCTTGGTGCTGGCAACGACGGTGCCGGTCACGCGTGCGAGCTGCATGACTACGTTCGCACCCGCGCCGCGAACCGCGCGTCAGCGGCGAGGTTCTGCGCCATCTCGGCATGCAGCTGTGGGATCACCCGTGAGCTGACACCGCGCGCACCGCCGATGGCGGACACGCCCATCTCGACGGCTATCTCGACCTCTGAGACCGAGCCGTCGAAGAGCAGGTAGCCCTTGCCGCCGAGGTCGTCGGCGAGCCGTAGCTCCAGCAGGCGTACCCCGGTGCCCTTGAGGCCCGCGTCCGCCGCCCTGATGATGGCCGGAACCGTGGCCGTCTCGATGATGCCCAGCGCCTCACCCCCGGCCGCGAGACGGATCCCACGCGTGCCGGCCACGACATCGGGGTGGATGTTGGGCAGGAAGACCTCGTCGCGAACCGACAGCCCACCGGCCTCGCGGCCAGCCTCGAGCGCCTCCTCCACATCGGCCACGTCGCCGCCGACCAGCACCAGGTACTTGCCGGGGTGAACGGTGCCGGCGCGGATGACCTCGATGGGTGCCCGTTTGGCCATGGCGTCGCCGGCTTCGATTCCGGCGGGGACCGTCTCGAGCTCCAGCAGCCCGAGGGCGGGTTCGATCGCGGGGGCGGCCATCAGACGATCCTCAGCGCGCCCACGACCGTGACGCGTCGCTCGCGCGAGAACGTGCGTGGCCGCGTCAGGCCGTCACCGGTGGGGGAGGCGATGGAGAACGAGGTGAAGCCCTCGCCACCGGCGCCGAGACCCGCGAGGTTGGAGCCGTTGGCGACGAAGATGCTGCAGTTCATGGCCCGTGCCATGCGCGTGATGGTGTCCACGTTGGTGGAGTGGATCGAAGCGGTGTGGTGGAAGCCGTGCTCCATGCGCACCGCCAGGTCGATGCCCGCCTCGACATTGCCCACGCGCACGACTGGCAGCACCGGCATCATCTGCTCGGTCCAGGCGAGGCTGTGGTCACGCGGCACATCGGCCACCAGCAGTCGCGGCTCGGGCTCGGCCTGCACGCCGATCTCGGCGAGGATCGAGGCCGCATCCTTGCCGATCCAGGCAGGGTTCATCACGCCGGGCTTCCCGGGTGGACCCATCTCCTTGAAGATGATCCGCTCCAGGCGACGCATCTCGTGCTCCTTGAGCAGATAGGCGCCGTTCTGGCTCATCGCGCGCAGCAAGCGGTCGGCGATGGTGTCCACCGCGAGCACGACCTTCTCGTCGATGCAGACGAGGTTGTTGTCGAAGGACGCGCCACGCACGATGTCGGCCCCGGCCCGTTCGATGTCGGCCGTCTGGTCGACCACGGCCGGCGGGTTGCCCGGACCGGCGGTGATGGCGCGTTTGTCGGTCTTGAGTGCCTCGCGCACGACGCCGGGACCACCGGTCACGAGCAGCACGCGCACGCCGGGATGGTTCATCAGGGCGCGCGCGCTGTCGATGGTGGGGATGGCCACGCCGGTGACGAGGTCCGGCAGCCCGCCCGCGCCCACGATGGCACGATTGATGAGGCGGATCGTCTCTGCAGATGAGGCCCTTGCGTTGGGGTGGGCGTTGAAGACGACCGCGTTGCCCGCCGAGACGATGCTGATGGTGTTGTTGATGACCGTCGAGGTCGGGTTCGTCACCGGCGAGATGGAGGCCACGACCCCGAACGGGGCCCACTCGGTGACCATCATGCCGTTGTCGCCGCTGACGGCCTGGACGTCGAGGTCCTCTGGCCCCGGCGCGTTGGTGGTGACGAGGCGGTTTTTGACGACCTTGTCCTCGTAGCGCCCGATGCCCGTCTCGCGATGGGCCATCCGTGCCAGCTGCTCGGCGTGGGCGAGCATCGACTGCCGCACCGCCTCGATGATGGTCTTGCGCGCGGCCAGACCGTGGTCGCCGAAGGCGCGGAACGCCCGTCCGGCAGCCGCCACCGCATCGTCGATCGTGGCGTGGATGCCATCACCCAGCTCGGCCTCGGCCGCCCTGGCTACCTCCGCTCCGGCTTGCATGCCGACACCGGGGTGCGCCGCGTCCGCGGCGGCCAGGCGACCACGCACACGCTCGATGATCTGGGCGATCTCGTGTTCGTCCATGGGTCCTCGCCCGCTCACAGCCACCCCCCGGTGACTACTTGCGGTAGACCTCCTTCCCACCGACTTCCCAGGTGTCGACGATGGCCATGATCACCGCGTCGCAGGGCTTGTCCCTGGTCATGTCGGTGTTGCGCGCGGAGCTCCCGCTCGCATAGAGCACGACCTCGCCCACGCCGGCGCCGACCGCGTCAGCAGCCACGACGTACCCGCCGGTCTCCTTGTCCTCCGCGTCGAGCTGACGCACGACGAGGAGCTTCCAGCCTTCGGTGAGCGGTTCTTTCTGACTGGCTACCACCGTGCCGGTCACTCGTCCGAGCAACATCGTTGTACCGCCTGCTTCCCGGGGTGGGCGCGACGAGCCAGTCGGCCCGGCGCGCCCGATCCCGTTCTCTACTTCTTCTTGGCGCCGGTGCCGGTCTCAGCCTCGGCCTCGTCGAGCCGGCCCAGCGGCAGGATGAGATCAACGCTGACGTGCGGCCGCGCGATGACATGGCTGCTCACGACCTCGCCGACCTTCTCGGCGTTGCGCACGCCGGCCTCGACCGCGGCCTTCACCGCAGCCACGTCGCCACGGACCACCGCGGTGACATAGCCGCCGCCGGTCTTCTCGTAGCTGACCAGATCGACCTTGGCGGCCTTGACCATCGCGTCAGCGGCCTCGACCACGGCGGTGAACCCGCGCGACTCGATCATCCCGAGTGCTTCTGCCATCTCTTCGTTCTCCCTTGCTTGTGCCTGCTTCTTGGGTGTCTTCTTACTTGCTGTCTTGGTGGTGCCGTCTGGACCGCTGCTACTTCGCGTCGCGACCCTCCAGCCCTTCGACCGATGCGAGCGCCGCGCGCCAGCCGACGTCGATGTCGCGCTCCTCGCCGCCGAGGTAGATGCGGCCCATGGAGCCGTACGAGCGGACCTCGAGGATGTTGATGTCCGCTGCCTTCTCAGCCTCGTTGGCCGCCAGCGCGGCATAGGCCGCCGGCTCCATCTCGAGCACGTACAGCGTCTGCCCCGGGATGAGCATCTGGCCGTGGCGCGTGCGGTTGATGAGTTGGGCCTGGTGGTCGTCGATGCGCCGGATGATCTGCGAGGAGACGACACGGGGCTTGATGCGGTCGGTCTCCTTCAGGCCGATCTCTTCGAGGATGGCCGCGCCGGCGGCACGGACCTCTGCCTGTGACTCGGAGTGGATCTCGAGCATGCCGTAGTAGCGCTCGATGATCTGCATGCCCGGCTTCACCTGCGTGGACTTCAGGGCGACGTCCGTGAGCCGGTTGATCTCGATACCTGGCGAGATCTCGATCGACAGCGAGGCATCACCCGCCAACGGCAGGAAGCCCTGCGCGACGGTGCCCAGGAAGGCCGCGTACTGGGCCTGCAGGCTGTCGATGAACGAGTAGGCCCTGAGATCAATACTGGCCATGCGCGCCTCCCTCTCCGCTGACGATCTTGATGCCGGCCGAGGCACCGATGCGGGTGGCACCGGCCGCGATCATCTCTTGTACGTCTTCGGCCGTGCGGATGCCGCCGGCCGCCTTGATGCCCATCTTTGGTCCGACCGTCTCACGCATCAGCGCGACGTCGAAGATGGTGGCTCCGCCCTTGGCGTAGCCGGTGGACGTCTTGACCATGTCTGCCTTGGCCTCTTTGGCGAGGCGCGAGGCGATGATCTTCTCGGCGTCGCTCAGCAGCGCCGTCTCGATGATGACCTTGTTGATCGCGCCTGACTCATGGCAGGCGTCCGACACCCGCGCGATGTCGTTGCGCACGATGTCGTGCTGGCCGCTCTTGAGGGCGCCGATGTTGATGACCATGTCGATCTCCCGGGCACCGTCACGGACGGCGCGCCGGGCCTCGTAGGCCTTGACGTCAGACGGTGTGGCCCCGAAGGGAAAGCCGATGACCGAGGCCACCGCGACGTCGCTGTCGCGCAGCCGGACCGCGGCGCGGCGCACCCAGGTCGGGTTGACGCAGACCGAGGCGAAGTGATGCTCCGCCGCTTCGTCACAAAGCGTGTCGATGTCCGCCGCCGAGGCGTCGGGCTTCAGCAGCGTGTGGTCGATATAGCGAGCGAGGTCCAGGGGCACGTCATCGGCAGGGCCGTGGTACTCGATGCGGTCGGCGCCGCCGGCCATCAGCGAGCGCACCTTGACCGAGCACTGCGCGGCACAGCTTTGCAGGCAGCTGGCACAGGGATCGCTGGGATCGGCCGCGGAGGCACCCTGGCCGAGCGCCGCCAGCACCTCCCGGGTGATGGCCTCGACGAGGTCGTTGCGTTGGTCGATGGTGTTCGTCATCGTTCCTTTCCCCCGGTCGCGCCGGTGTAGGAGCGTTCGATCGCGGTGATCTTGTCCACTCGGGCGCCATGGCGTTCGGCGCCCCACTCGGTGTCCAGCCAGGTGCGCACGATGTCGATGGCGAGGCCGTCGCCGATGAAGCGTGCGCCCAGGGTGAGGACGTTGGCGTAGTTGTGCTCTCGGCTGTTGCGGGCCGACGAGAGGTCGTGGCAGTTGGCGGCGCG
>Ga0209013_10003771_pt1 | contig 13365 bp, 17 predicted proteins | sample Cruoilmetagenom2_FD_187291 | JGI IMG/M metagenome (GOLD analysis project Ga0209013, IMG submission 187291) | Oil polluted marine microbial communities from Coal Oil Point, Santa Barbara, California, USA - Sample 2 (SPAdes) (version 2) | ecosystem: Environmental > Aquatic > Marine > Oil seeps ... | reverse complement strand
TATCAACTTCGGCAGTTTCAACAGCACGAACTTCTTTTACTTCCGCTGGTACAATTCCTTTTGCTTTTTCAATTTCATCTAATCTAGCACGCATTTCTTTGATTTCTTTTTCAGACATTTTAATATCTTCCTTTTCTGTAGTTTTATTTTTTTCCATAAAAAAAACAGGCTGTGCTTCAATCATTTCGATTGAGCGTGCCTGTATGTTGCTTTGTACATATGCGGGATTACGAACAACACTGACCTCAGCCAAATTAATGTCGCTGATTGAGCGGTTATATGTGCCATCTCCGTTTTTCTCCCATTTGTCTTCTCCGACTACCATTCCAAATGACATATTAGTCAAAAGTCCATCGGATATTAAAGTGTGATAATCTTTGCCCCAACTCGTAGCAGAAATTCGTGCCTGCATGAATAAACCTTTATCGTCTTCACGCAATTCCAAACTTCCATTCTTTGTTGAAGCGAGTAATTTCGCTGAATCATGTTCTGCGAGGAAAGCAACGTCATTGCCTTTTTGCAATGCACGATTAAATGTGCCGGGCAATATACGCTCTTTAAATCGCTGTTCACGTCCAAGAAGTTCAGACCATTGGTTGGTCATATTAACGTAACCACTGACTAGCAATTCTCCAGATTCTTGTTTGATTCCTGAAAGTTGCACATCAGCATTACGGAGTTCAAATTGTTGTTTATTTGGATCCATTCGCTTCTTCTCCTTCGCTTGTATTTCCATTAACACTTACTTCACCAGTTTTAGGATTTACTGTTTGAGCACCAGGAGCCATTATTAAAGCGTCTTTTGGAATATTAGGTAAATCGAATTTAGCTCGTCCTTCATTACGAGTGAAAATACCTCCAGCAACTCCTGCTACTACACTGTCAATTCGCTCTTTTTCAGTAGCACGAACCAAGTCAGCAGTTTCAAAGCGGAAGAAATATCCTTCATTTTTTTCATCTTCCAGCAACAATGCTCTGTCCATTGAGCTTTCGAGCGATGCTAAAATAGGTGCTAATGTGTGCTTTAAGAAATGCAAATTGTTTTGTTCAATGGAAGTGTATTTGCTTGCTGAATCATTGACTAAGCCTTCAGGAACATTAAATATTTTTGCAATTTCACTGTTTGTTCCTTTACGAGCATCTACCATTTGCATGTCCTGAGGATTCAATGACAATGCTTGATATTCCATGCCCTCCTGTAAAACAACGGTTTTCGCTGAATTACTGATTCCACCGTATAAATTCGCCCAAGCTGTTCTCAAACTAGCTGCTTGAGTTTCAGTCATACGAGCATCTGTTTTCAATAAGCCAAGTGGTAAAGCTCCACGTTCGTATAGATTTTTCGTGTATTCAATTTCAGATAATGCTTGTTTGAAAATATCTTGACCATGAGTGAGAATACCTTTGCTTGTTAAACCGTCATGAGTATCCTGTAGCGTAATCATCAATTCATAAGGTTTGAATTTCATTGCATTTTTAGATACATACGAGGAATTTTCTGAAGACGTTAAAACAATGTCAGCACCAACAGTGCGGAAACCATTTTGGATTCGCTTCTGTATTACTACCGATTTTGCGGGCAATGGGTGTAACTCAACAATCGTGTTTCCAGCTTCAATAATTGAAACGTAAGATCCACCATGAATTAAAAAATCTTTAGTCATATGTCGTTTAAGACCGTAACCATTTAGAAACTCGTTTGCTTCATGATTTAATAGTCTAACTCGTCTGTCAGACGTTATTTTTTCAATTGAACCATCTATGCCTTCTTTGTATAAATACACTGGCATTTGTGCAACTGTATTTGAAATTTTGTCTACACAAGCTTTGGCAGTTGGTATTTTCATTAATTTTTCTTCGGTGATTTCATTTGTGATAAACAAACTGTCAAGCGAAAATGCTCCGTTGACTTCAGTTATGTCAGCAGTATTTTGAGTTGAACGTTCTTCAACTTCAGACTTAAATAATTTATCGAATAGTCCCATAAGACACCGTCCTTTCATAAAAAATGAGTAAAAAAATAGGCCTCACATTGTGAGACCTTAAAAGTTTATTTTTTTATAGACATTAGCAAATAAGCGCTAACTAGCTTGCTAATGCCTTAAACAAATAAAGAAATTGATTACAACAAGAAAAGTGAACAGAAATGGAAATAACGGTTCACTTCTTTGATTATCAATATTAAAAAAGCGAGACCGAAGTCTCACCCTTTTTAATAGTGATAATTTCTTTTAATCATATCATTAAAATTTTCTTCTTTTGAAACCAACATGCAAGTTTCAAAGCTGTAAATCTTATTGCCAGGAATTTTAATGTCTTTGTCCAATTCCAAATTTTTTAGATTGTCTTCATCATAGCCTTCAAGCAATTTAAAATCGTGAAGGAAATTTTCAAAACAAAGCCAGTTTTCAGAAACTTTAACACCCTTAGCTCCGTACCACCTGTAACTTTTGTGATTAGGTTCGTAACACCTTTTTAATACTGATTTCCATCTGTTATATATTAAGTCACTTCCCTTTTTAGTTGCATTTCCCAAATAGCCGATTCCATGAACTGAAATATAAAAAGGATTTTTCACTTCACCTTTTATAATGTTAGTCCTTAAAGCAAGTCTTTGATAATTAACTCCGTTTACTTCATCAAATTCAATTTCATATAGGAATTCTCTGCCATATTTCTCATTTGATTTCTTCAAAACAGTAAATTCATTTGTGGTATTGCTTTTAAACCTTTTTCTTACAATGTTTTCCGCCATTTCTAAACCTCCAGAAGTGTATATCACTACTGTATTGAATTAGAAATGGCTGTAAGGAAACATTGACGTTCGGAAGAACATTGACAACCAGCTAACCGAAAAGAGCAAATAACAGAAAATGGAAGGTTTTATCTACTTATAAGTACAACTTTTAGCTGCACCAATTAATCATTCGGGGAATTAAATGATTAATTGCTACAGCTAAAATTATGGTTTTACTTTAGGGTTCCATCTACGTTTCACGTAGCTCAAATGTACGGTTTCATTTCCTTTTCCACAACTAACCAGCCAATTGTTCAATGCTGTGCATGTTTGTGATTGAGAAAGTCCTACACTTTTACAAAGTTGTACGATATGTCTATTTTCGTGTTTGTAATAATCTTCAAGTCCAATTCTGTCAATTATTTCAGAATCTGTTGCCATAATATTTCACCTCGTTTATATATTTTGCTAGTTCGCTTTACGAACTAAAGTGCTTATATAGTATCTATACAGTGACGAGGTGAAAGTAAGGTACATTTTGAAATAAATTTCAAATAAATTCAGCGGATCTAATTCACAATTGAACGAAAAATTCACGTTCGGATTCGTACATATGATTTTTTTCCATGTACATATGAATCTTCATGGCATTGAACGTGGAGAATAAATTATCAATTTTATTTCGTTCTTTTGACGATTTGATGATGTAAGGTTTACCTTGACGAAATTCAATCAATCCATTAATGAAAGCAGATTCCATGAGCGGATTTGGTGCGTAATTGAAACTGCCATTGTATACAATTCGTTGAAGTGTGCTGATAGCGTCACCCAAATTGCGGCTATCCTGTTCTATTTTAACTGGGTCAATGTCCATCGGTAATTCATCAAGCAAACGTTTAATCAACGTGTAGCTATATTTAGTGTCGAAAGCCACAGATGCAATTCCAATATCATATGTCTTGCACACATCGAGAATAATGTCCGCCAATTTATCAAAATCAATAACATCATTTCCAATAGGTTGACAATATCCTTGCTTTGCCCATCTAGCGTAAGGAATCCTTTCAGCATTGGTTTTTTCTAACTCCATATTTTTAGGGTAAAATACCAAGTTTTTAACATAGTAATTTTTGGATTCAACATCATGCCAAACAAAGCTGACCGCTGTATTATCTCTCGAAAGCGATAAGTCAACTCCAATAATCACTTGACGTTTACCCCTCCACCATTCCCAATCTTGAGCAGGTTTGAATAAACCCTTTTGCAATGTTTGCTTGTCCACAAAATAATTGCCATCACTTTCATTGAGTCCTAAAACCATGTTCAAATTTTTCACTTTGAAAAGGAAAAAGTCTTTCGGCACATCTTTTTTCGTTTTATAATCTTCATACAATTTTTCTCGTAATTCATCGACTGCTGTTATCAATGGATTTGATTCTGCCCAAATTTCAGGATTTTCCCAACGTTCCATTTCAATGCCATCAACTGTGCATTTTTCTTTGGGATTATCAATCGTAAAAATGAGACCAAACTTTCTTGGATTGGGCTGTTCAGCGAAAGTATTTTTTCGCAATTCTTCTACTGTATCATTCCAATAATTGAAACCATTTTCGATAGGGTATGAAGTTGAAATCTTCACAATTAAAGGATTTCTCGGACCAAATTGACCGCCTTCAAGTGAATTGACCATTTTGAAAATATCATTGTCTGCTCCTAATTCATCAACAGATGCGTGGTATACCATGGTACCATCAGCCCTCCGAGCATCTCCTGATAGCGCTACAATTTTACAGTTGTTTGGAATGAACTCGAGATAGGTTTTTTGAATTTTGAACAAATCGGCAATCAATGGCGATGATTTAATAATATTTACAAGCTCCTCAAAAATGATTGTTGCTTGTTGCTTCGTATTTGAACCAATGTAAGCTGTCTGATTTTTTTCATCTAGGAAAAAGCAAATAATGTGTATTACACAAGCAATAACCGATTTGGCATTTTTACGTGCCACAGTGAATACCACTTCTTTAATTTTCCTTTTAGTTGGAAATTCTTTATAAGTCCAACAAAATGTATTTAATATCAAAAACCATTGGAAAAGCGCCAAGTGTTCAGACATTGGCATATCACTTTTATTTCCACGAGCGAAATTCAATGTGTCGATGATAGCAATTACTTGTTGTTCAATTTCTTCATTCCAAAAATACTCATAGCTTTCGTCTAGTTGCAAAATATCAAACTCACGAATAAAGTTCACACATTGTTGCTTAACTTGCGATGGCGCTATCAGCTTTCCGTTTACAACTAGGTCTGCGTATTCATAAGCTTTGTTCATTGGTTTTTCCTCCTAAAATGTTCATTACTGCTGTTTTTCTAGGGTCTTGAACAATTACTTGAGGACCTTGCATAGCTTCAAGTTTCTTTTGCTCAATGATAATTTTTGTAGCGTCTGCAGCTGCTTTATATCTGTCTTTCAATGTGATTCCTAAAGCAGATTCATGATAATTTGCCATGGCGTCAAAATCACGAATATTCTTTTTAAGAATTTGATATTCTGCATCTAATGGACTTAGATCGGCAATCAATTCAGAGTTTTTATTAAGCTCATACATTGCCATTGTTAAACGATTTAACGAATTAGAATCTGGCAGACTGTAATTCGTATTCAATTTCAATAATTGTTTGAATAAAATTTTCTGCTCGTCATTGAAATTTGAGTCCACTTTTGGCTTGATGATTTTTCCTGTTTTGTCGTTTGTCATGACTACTTTTTCAGATTCTTGCTGAGTTCTAGTTTCTTTATATGCTTTTGATTCATGTCTAGTTTTTTGTTCTTGTGGTTTTATTGCTCCCAAATTAATCGCTCCTTAAACGCAAAAAACACCAATAGGGGCGAGTTAAGCCACTATCAGTGCATGTTTGCTATGTGTTTTCATGTTGTTTTTTTGTTAAATTTCATGTATTTTTATCAGAAAATGAAAATGTGGGATTTGGATTTTTTACTGGTCAACCTGCTTCGAGTCCTCTTTGTTTCATCAATAATAAAATCGACTACGAGGGGGTATTACATTTACTTACATTTCACTTTAATTTTGATTATATATATTCAACCATAATAAAAAGACGAGTGATTAACTCGCCTTGATTGTGTAATGTTTAACGCATACCTAATTCATATAACGCTCTGTTTTTATCACCAATAGATGTAAATTTATTCAACTCTTTATATGAAACTCCAGTGTTTTCATCTGCACCAAAACCATTGGAATATACTCGTGGTGCTGTTGATTTAACATGTACTACTTTTTTAGGTTGTAATTGTTTAATCATTTCACCTTTTGATTCCCCATACATAGCTATTACAATTGTTTCTTCTCCTGAGCTCAACTCATGTTTATCACATATGTCGAATACGTCCCAGATCTCTGCATTTGTTTCAGCAATATCAGTTATAGCTGCAATCATTTTTTCAGTTAAATTTGTCATGTTATTGTTTCCTTTCGATTCATTATCATTGCTTTGAGCATTAGATTTTTACCATCAAGTACAGTAATATCTTCTTTCAGTTTGAATTTGAAAGCATTGAGTTGCTTTTCAAAATCAGATACTTCGTTTTCATCAAAAAGTGTACTGTTTTTGAGGTCTTCTCTATATATAGAAACATCCTCATTTTTAGTACACTTTTTCAGTAGCCAATAAGTCTTGCCGAGATATTCCGATTTTTTTGAGCGTTCTTTTTTACTCGTCAACTCATATCCAATACCAATATTTTCAGCAAAATCATTGAAAGAATTGATTCCCACAATTTTACGTCCTCGTTTATCTCTGAAGTTATAATCATCAATCATTGTTTGCTTGAAAGTTTCTTGTTCATCATTGAACATTTTCATATCAACAACTGAATTAAAATATTTTGAGAGTTCTCGATTTCTTAAAACTTGTCCATAATCAATCACTGAGATTGTTTTGTAAATATCTTGCACATAAGCTGCAAAACAGTTATATGACAGCATTTGTTCTGTTTCACGAATGGACTCGAGGAAATACAATTCAGACATTTTAGCAAACTTAGGATTTCCTTTTTCTTCTTGTAAAGCATAAATTTCTTGAAGTGCTTCAGTAGACTTTTTAATATAACCAGCCAACATTTGTTTTGTTGGAGCCACGATACATAACAAAATATCAGAACGTCTTGCTCGAGCTGCTTGTTGAATAAATTCAGTTGATGTTCTTGGTTGAAAGCTACATACAACTTTTAAATTTGGGTCAATGATATTTACGCCTTCATTCCAAACGGAAGTTGACCAAATCTTGTTGGTTGGCAAAATACCTTTTTCAGGTCTTTTTTCGCCTTGAACAACAATATCAATCAGTTCATGGTCAGCTTCTGGGTAAAATTCTTTTCGATGTTTGGAAACGATGAAAGAACCGCCATGTTCATTTTTTAAATTTAAAACATTTCCTGCATATCCAGATACAAACGACAGAACTTTACAATTGTCATTGGCATATCGACTAATGTCGTTGATTAAATCGCTTGTCTTATCATAAACACGAATAGCTGCGATATTGTTATTGCTACGATCTACAGATGTAAGTTGCTCAATATCCCACATTTGATTAAGGACATACATTTCTTTTGGCGTTCCTGTCATAAATAATTTTGCACCTACTGAATCTTCCATAAATTGTACGGAGTAATCAGTTTGCTCGTTCCAACTGTCTTTCACAAAATAGTGAGCTTCATCACATACAACAAAATCCATTTCCAACAAATGCTCTACTTTATGAAACAAATCATGTTTGTAAGCATATTCAATAGCTTGATAAGTAGCCATGTAAAATCCATTTGCTTTAAATTCACGTTCCCAATTTAAAATTTCTTCTTCCAAATCTGCTTTTGTTTGTTCCTTCAATGTAAGTCGATGAACCAAGAACAATACCGATTTGTTATTTTTACGACAATACGGCAATAAAATATTTTTGAAAAAGTACGTTTTCCCTGCACCTGGTTCTAAATATAAGCCATACATTTTTCCACGTTTAAGTTGTGAAATTTGTTCCTCGTTGAGCAACGGTTTGTGCTTGATTTTCATTGAATACGTCTCCTCAGGGTAAATGAAATTAACGCTTTTGTTGCGTATATTCTTTCATTAATATTTTTGTCTTTTCATTTGCTTCAAAATAAAATACTAAATCTACTCCATTTTTTTTGTTCCTCGCCATGTGTAGCATTGGCACACCATTTTCCAAAAAGTGATTTGCCATTCCGTATGTGTGAATTGCTAATTTAATCATTTTGACTAGCTCCCTCGTTTTCTTATTTTCGTAAAGCTTTGATTAGCAATATTTCAATTGCTTTAGATTCCGCAATATCTCCGTTATTTTCCATGAAATCAAGCACTTCTTGTTTCAAAGTCTTGGTTACATATGATGTTAACTTTTCATTTCTTAGCTCTTTGATTTTTTTCATCTTAATCCTCCTAAAGTTGCTTATATAACGTATATACGCCAATCACTATAAAATAAGGTAATTTGTAACATCTTTTTTATATAAATTTACTACGTTATTATATTGTGTTTTAACTATTTGTAAGGTTGATAAAAATTGCTTGCAAAACTTCATTTGGTGTTTAATAATTGGTAATATATCCCAATTAGGAGGAATTACAATGGAAGATAAAATGACGATGGATTTGCAATTGCTAGCAGACGTATTACGAGAAAATGGCTGCACGTTTTTAATTAAAATGATTGCTGAACGTGACTATCAAATTTCTCAAATTTTAGATGTATTGATTATTGAAAGTGATTCAAATGAATAAAAGGACTCTTGAATCACGCAAAATTACTAAAATACAAAAAGCATCTATTGTGATTGCTTGTGTCACATTCTTCGGCATATTGATTTACATGAAAGTTGAATCAAATTTGCCTGTTTTGATAAAAACAAATGCTACGGTCACCGTTGAAGATGGTGGATCCATTATTGAATTGAAAGATGAAACGAAAGAAGATATTGAAAAACATATGCCAGATGATTTAACTGATATGGAGATAGCAGGATTTTTGCATAGAATGAGCCATGCTAAAGTTGAAGCAGATGAAAAATGGGGTTATGAGCCAATGACAGTGGAAAGGATTGTTCGGCTCATTGATGTTATTGAAGCGAATAAAGATAATATTAAACATAGTGGAACCTATCTCCGTATACTTGAAAAATGGCGGTACAATGATTTCTCTAGCGTTCAAAATGACCACAATTCGGTTTGGGAAATTCAAAATGGAACAATTGGACGAGCTACGGGGATACTTTCGCACGAGGAGGAAATGGAATATATTCAAAGATATTATGATGTAAATGAATAACAGAAAAGACCTTGCGTAATCGCAAGGCCTTTTTTATATGAAGAGTTTTTATTTCTCAAATAATTTTTCAAGCTCCTCTTCACTTTAAAAATGCTTCTATTACAATGCAATAGTAGTAACATATTTTAATATAATCGGAGGAATTGAAATGAATAACGAGGTTTGGAAAGACGTGCCACAATTTGAGGGAATATATAAAATAAGCAATCATGGCAATGCAATATCATTTAAAGATGCTAAAAAGGAAAATGGCAGACTTTTAAAATTGTCTAAAAACAGAAACTCATTAATGTTTTTCAGTGCCAGCAAAAAAATTGATGGCGTAAGATATGCCAAATCAATCATGGTTCATCGAATGGTATTTGATTTATTTGCTAAAGATATTCCATCAGAAAGATACAATGTAAAACATATTGATGGCCAATTTACAAACAATCACATTTCAAATTTGAGATGCGAAAAGCCAAGAAATAAAGCTTATGACAATGTTTGGTTTTGAAATAGATGAACGTGCCATTTTGGTACGTTTTTTTTATTTTCAGCCATTCCTTACAATCATTTCTAAATACCTACAATGATTTCATGAAACAAAAAAATATTAGGAGGAATTAATATGAAAATTAAAAACGTGATTAGTTGTGGATTTGGCTTATCTTTTAACGCTGCATTATTTTTAATAAATTATGCAAGTGAAAAAAATATGTTTGCTCTGATTTCGAGCGGAATATTTACTATTATTTTTTATTTGGCTTTAATGGCTCAATTTAAAACGGAGGACAAATAAAATGAACATGCTAGAACTATTAGGAAAAAAGGTTAATGAAGTTTTACAAAATGGAGAGTTAACGCTCGAGGAACAAGAAAATCTTAAAAAGGAATGGAATGCTATTCCAATTGATAATAAGAAAAAGAACTTCAGCAATTGAAGTTCTTTTTTTTGTATGCCGTATTCATTTAGTGAATAAAGAAAGCATCTTCTTTTTCAATCTTTTCAATAAAGTTCCGACAAATGTTAAAGCTTTTGAGATTTTAACTTTAACATTTTCAACTTTCCAATTTATCCGTTTTTTACTAACAAATTCAGATACAAAACTCGACTCTAAACGATTCCTTTTATAGCTCCAGCTTCCATCCAATTTTATTATGTATTTCATTTCCCAATCTTGATTGTTAATATCGTGATACCTCAATGTAAGCTGTAATATTGGTAATTTAATTTCGTCAAATGCAGAAAGCAGAAAAGCATAGTTGATTATTACTAAAAAATAACTGGGCAATAATATGTCAATTTTTTCACCTGGCTGGATCAAATCTTTACTTCTGACATAACTCCTTATGTTATGAAATCTCCGCATATTGTTTTTTTTGTTATTACTGAAATACAAATCAAACGAACCTAAGCCTTTGACTTTTTCATCAATGGAATCAATTTTTATTTCACAATCTTCATTTACAATTAGACCATTCATACTTTCCTTAACTTCAATTAAATTTTTAAATTTGTAACTATAAGATATGTTGATTGCTGTTGTTCCACCATAATTATATATCGGAATGGTTGTTCCAGAAAATTTGTCATCAAGCTTTTCTCCAGTATCCCAATCTAAATGAGTTTCTGGCAATTCCAAATCAAAACTCCTCATAGCAGGTGCAATAATTGGCTCTCGTATCTTTTTAAATTGTTTAAACTGAAGAACAACTGCAACAATAGCAACAAATACAGCGATTAATGAAATCAAAGCACCTACAATTGGTACCCAATCATAATTACCTTCTAATATTTTCTCCAAATACTCCCCCACCTTTTATTTCCATTTTATACTAACGCTAAACGTCAGTAAATGGTCGAGCTTCACGAGTAATAGATTCTTGCAATTTCTCTATCATTTTAGTATTTAAACGTGACAGTGTGTGAGCCATTGTGTTATGCTATTGTGAATTACACAAAATCCACCAATTACGAATTAAACAAAATTAAAAGGTGGAATACATTATGACAACAGTTACAACGAACAATTTATTAAATGAGCAGTGGGAAAATCATTACAACGAAGCTTTAAACGACATCTTGACCGATGAGTCACTTTCTATTGAAAAAAGAACTGAAGGAATCAAATTCTTAAGCTATGTAGACAATAGCATGAAAAATTTTATCCTCAGTGAATTTGAAAGCATTTCAGACACATTTAAAAAATGCGATTTGATTGAAGTACTCTTAGTTGGTTTAGACAACCTCTTTGATAAAGCTCAATATGAAGAGCAATCTCATATGCTCGGTAATCAAACTGGGATTATCAAAAAATTTGATGATTATAGTCAAATCGAATTTGACCCATTTGTGTTAGAAACCCAAATGTTAGCTGAATATACTGTTAAAAAAGATGGTTGGTATTTAACTTTGCATATGTATGAAGATGAACCAACTGAATTACGTTTTACAGAGTTTGAATATTAAGCACCAAATCGCACCAGCTTATCGTAGCTGGTCTTTTTTTTATGTTCCGATACATTCCTTCAATTAAATAAAAAGTCGTAACCAACGAACGGCTACGACCATTTAACACTATCATTTCCAAGTAATTTTCAATGTCGGCTCAACTTCTCCTTTTTTGAAATACCAATCTATTCTTTCGATAATGAAATTCAATGCTTTATTGACTTCTTCATCGGTTAGCCCTTCTCCGTCAAGAAATTCCCAATTCCCCAACAAGTAATCGACTTTTCTCGCCATTTCTTTCAAATCGTCAATTCGGTTTTGAGGAGTTTCTTGCTCAACTTTCTCGAGTTCCAAATTCAATTGTTCCAATTCTTCATTTCGTTTGGCTTTACGCTCACGATATTGTTGTAAACTGATTTCGCTTTCCTCGAATAAGATTTCAATGTTGTTCAACGCTTGTGTCACTTTGCGTATTTGCCCTTCCAGCTGTTTCAATCTGTAAACAGTATTATTGCTTTTGAAAGTTGTTTCCATCGTTTCAACCGCATTTACTACAATTTGACGATACTTTACGACTTCTTCTTTGATGAGTTTTAATATCGGTTCATATTGATGTGTTTTGTTATAGCAATAACGACACATTTTTATATATACTTTCCCAGTGTGAGCCACTTGCGTTCCTTGAATGATATTGCAATAAGCACAATAAATTAATTTTGAAGTAGGATATGTCCGATTTTTTCCCCTTGGAGCTGCAAAATAATATGTCGTAACTATTTTATTTGCTTTCTCCCATGTTTTTTCATCAATGATAGCTTCATGAGCGTGAGGAATCACAATCCAATCTTTTTTTGGTCTCATTCCTTCATGTTTTCCGATAGTTCGATTGCTAATGATAGTGCCTTTATATGCTTCATTTGTAACGATACGATAAACAGCATTAAACGTGAATGAGTTGTTTGTTCGTGTTTTTACTCCCATGTTGTTTAATTCTGTATATAAAGCGGTTATGTTTTTACCTTCAACAATGGATTTGAAAATGTATTTTACATGTTCAGCTTTGTCGTTGGGTTCAAGCTTTTTCGTTTTAGGATCTTTTACATACCCTAACGGTGGAGTACCATTTGTCCAGTGCCCTTGATTGCTTGCGTACAGCTTTCCACGTTGCATACGTTTAAGAATTTGCTTGTATTCTTGCGAAGCAACTAAATTTTGAATTCCCAAAAGCAAACTATCTTCATCTTTTGCAGGGTCATACGTTTTTGATGGCGTAACAATAAATGTATTTGAATTGAGCAAAATTCTTTTGATATTTGAAGCGTCATATTCATTGCGGCTTAATCGGTCAATTGCTATAACAACTACGGCATCAAATTCATTATTAACGGCTCGTTCCAATAATTCAACCATTTTTGTTCTTTTTTCAATCGTGATACTTGAAGCTATCTCTTCGTAAATTTCATAAGACCAATTTTTTTGCTTAACCAGTTCAAGCAATATTTGTCGATGGTTAGCTAGGATATCTTCAATGCCACGATTTTCTTCATCTCTTGATAATCGCAAGTAAATTGCTACATGTTTTATTTCATTCATAATCAATACACACACCTTTTTGTAATTTCATAATCATTCCACTATGGATTGTATTGTTAAAATCCAAAACGTAAAGTTGGGAATAATTACCATTTATAATGTGTATTAATTATATAACGTAGTCCCCACCGTCTCAACCAGTGGGACCTGTTATACATAAAAGCCCTTGTCGAGCCATCATTAAATCATGTAGCACTTGAGCAGTTTCTTTATTAAGTGATAGCTCATGTAA
>Ga0209013_10003770_pt1 | contig 13369 bp, 13 predicted proteins | sample Cruoilmetagenom2_FD_187291 | JGI IMG/M metagenome (GOLD analysis project Ga0209013, IMG submission 187291) | Oil polluted marine microbial communities from Coal Oil Point, Santa Barbara, California, USA - Sample 2 (SPAdes) (version 2) | ecosystem: Environmental > Aquatic > Marine > Oil seeps ... | reverse complement strand
ATAAAAAACTAGAGTACATAAAGAAAAGTACCCTTTTGAAAGGGACAGTTTTAGGGATATTTTTATACGCAGCTTTTGCACTTCAAACAGTAGGATTGCAATATACGACTCCATCTAAAAATGCGTTTTTAACAGCAGTCAATGTCGTAATTGTTCCATTTATCGGCTATTTCTTTTATAAACGCAAAATGGACATTTATGAGTTGAGCGGTGCGTTACTTGCTTTAATAGGTGTTGCAGTATTGTCGCTAAAGCTATCGTCTTCGTTAAATATTGGCGATATACTGACACTCGGTTGTGCTGTTGGGTTTGCGTTCCATATATTTTATACAGCGAAGTTTGTAAAAGAAGAAGACCCAATTCATTTAACTATTATTCAAATGCTCGTAGCGACAATATTGGCGTGGACTATGGTATTTATAAAGGGTGAAACGTCCTTTAGTTTCGAAACAGAAGGAGTATTAAACCTACTATACTTAGGTGTCTTTTCTACAACTATTGCTTATTTATTACAAACAGTTGCTCAAAAATACATTACTGAAACAAAGGCAGCTATTATTCTTTCAACCGAATCTTTCTGGGGCATGGCTTTTTCAGTCATGATTTTAAGTGAAGTGCTGACAGTAAAAATGGGTATTGGTGCAGCAATTATACTTATGGCCATTATAGTTTCAGAAACAAAGTTCAATTTTTTTTATGTTTAATAACACAGGTTTAGTGGAATAAAGAAAAATGAACAGTTTTTAGAAAATGAATGGGGGTTATTTGTATGGTAGAGTCTGTGGAAATTGAAATTCTCCCTATAAATGAAGCATTTATGACTTATCTATTCCCTTTTTCTTTTCACGAAAAAGAACGTGATAAGCTAATGGATCAATTGCAACAGCACCAGTTTACTTTTTTTTCATTAGATAAGAAAGAATTAGAAAATGCATACTATGGAGAAAATATTAAGATTCAACATGAGGAATTAGATCAATTCTTTTTACCGTTTGTTGAAGATAAACTTTTCCCAAGATCAATAGATGATAGAGGATTTATCCGTTTTTCAAAGAGTATAGCTGAAACCTTTAGGATGGAAGTCAAAGGGGATCGTTTTGATTTTCTAATAAATAGTGTGGATATTTTATTGTGCCCTTTTGGAATTGGTCTGATTACAATTCGAACAGAAATGGATGAGGAACAGAAAGCTTTAACTAATGTATTAGATTTTATGAATCATTTTCGTGTGTTGGAGCCAAAATTAGATGAAGAAAAAGGTGCGGAAATCTATCAAAATAATCTTATCTTTCATACAACGAATGAATTAGTCTTCGATTATTTATGTAAGCCGCTAAAATCGTTCGTAATTCAAAATGAAAAATTAGCTGGTTATTACGGAAGTCTTCCTTTTTTTGAAGATGAACGAATGTTATCTTCGGCATATATAATTTCGGAAACTGGCCACCATATTACGAATGAACAATTATTTCGAATGGGGCAGCTTGATGGGAAGGATCAGCAGGGAAAAGAGTTTATTTCTAGTACAAATTCTTCTTATATTAATCGGTTTGTTGAAAAGCATGTGCATGATAGATGGGCTCCAAATTCTTATACTATTACGACTGAGCATACACAAACTACTGTTACGAATAAAAATCGGGATGAAGTTATCAGATCTTTAAATCAGTTTATGAGTGTGCATTACTACAATCTGTTGCTTCACTATTTTTATAAAATCATGTTACTTCGAATTTCATTTGAATACAGTGAGGTAAAATGGGGCAAAGATAATGATTATATAGAAGAATTAATTGAACATATTTCTAAGTTTTCTTCTAGATATTATTTTGGTGAGGTTTCTGTCCGAACAGAAGGAAAGGAACTATCCAGTCAGATAAAAGAAGTTTTTCGTTTAGATCATTTATTTGGGGAAGTAAACCAAACATTGAATGAATTGTACAGTGCACAAGAAAAACAAACGGATAAGCGGCATAATATGTTGTTATTTATGTTAACTGTGTTTACAGTTGTTTCTGGTATTTACGGCATGAATCTAGTAATTGAAGATTGGAAAGGCAAGACGGACTGGTCCAAAGTATCAGGCTATTCCTTTTTTGAATGGATTTCACTTATTACTGCATTAACAGGTATTACACTATCAGCTATTATGCTTGCTACTACAGGAGGTAAAGGCCTGTTAAACAAATATAGAAAATGGAAACGTGATAGATTAAAATAACTTCTCAACTTCGGTTGAGAAGTTTTTATTTCTAGACTCCAGCGCTTTTCTTAATTTGACTTCTTTTTTTATTCGTGTTAAAATTACTTTGAATTAAAGATACTTAAATTAAAGATACTTAATTTCCTTAGGAGGAATAATAGATGAACCATTTAAAAGGTATGCACCATGTAACAGCGATTACTAGTAGCGCAGAAGAAAATTATAAATTTTTCACGTATGTATTAGGTATGCGTTTGGTGAAGAAAACAGTTAACCAAGATGATATTCAAACTTATCACCTATTCTTTGCAGATGATGTTGGCGGAGCAGGTACGGATATGACATTCTTTGATTTCCCTAATATTCCAAAAGGTACTCATGGAACAGATGAAATTTATAAAACTGCTTTCCGTGTACCAACTGACGCAGCGTTAGATTACTGGGTAAAACGTTTTGATCGTCTAGATGTAAAACATACAGGTATTCAAGAACAATTCAGTACGAAAGTTCTTTCATTTGTTGATTTTGATGATCAACAATATCAATTGATTTCAGATGAAAATAATGAGGGAGTTGCTTCAGGAATTCCATGGCAAAATGGACCGGTTCCATTAGAGTATGCAATTACTGGACTTGGCCCAATTACTATTCGTATTGCTCAATTTGACTATATGAAAGAAGTATTAGAAAAAGTTATGTTATTTAAAGAAATAGCTCAAGAAGGATCATTCCACTTATTTGAAGTTGGTGAAGGTGGAAACGGGGCACAAGTGATTGTGGAAAAAAATATCATTCTTCCTCCTGGTCGCCAAGGATTTGGAACTGTTCACCATGCGGCATTCCGCGTAGAAGACCGTGCTGTTCTAGATGAATGGACAGAGCGTTTGGCAAGCTTTGGTTTCCAAACTTCTGGTTTTGTGGATCGCTTCTTCTTCCAATCGTTATACTCACGAGTTGCACAAGGGATCTTGTTTGAGTTCGCAACAGATGGTCCAGGATTCATGGGCGATGAACCATACGAAACACTTGGAGAAAAACTATCATTACCTCCTTTCTTAGAATCTAAACGTGAACATATCGAAGGTTTAGTTCGTCCGATTGATACTGTTAGAAGTACAATTGAGTTTGTAAAAGAATAATAAAAAATATGGTATAATTAATACTAAGAAAGAGTCGTATATGCTACGGCTCTTTTTCTTTTATAGAGAGAAGGATTTACATGAGATACAAAGTTTTCATTATGTTTACACTACTATTGTTATTAGTAGGTTGTACATTAGAAGAATCACCAAAGGAATCAGTAGTAGAACAAGAAGAACAAAAAGAGCAAGTAGAAACAACTGCAATACCTATAAAACCTAGTGAAGAAATGACCGTCCACTTTATCGATGTGGGACAGGGAGATTCCATTCTTATTCAGTCACCTAAAGGGAGAAATATGCTTATTGATGGTGGAAAAAAAGGTGTTGGTGTGGAAGTCGTATCGTATTTGCGTAAACAGGGCGTTGAAAAGCTAGATTACGTTGTTGCCACACATCCAGATTCTGACCATATCGGTGGATTAATTACAGTGCTAAACTCTATTTCAATAAACAATTTTGTTGATTCTGGGAAAACGCATACTTCTCAGACATACGAAGAAATGTTGCAACTCATTCTAGATAAAAATATATCATACATTGTGCCGTTTAAAGGGGATCAAATTGCACTAGATCCGGGGCTTAAAGTTACAGTGATGAATGCAGGAGAGGATGCTGCTGATAATAACGAAGCATCTATTGTGTTAAAAGTACAATATGGAGAAGTATCCTTTTTGCTAACTGGAGATGCTGATACTGGTATCGAGCAGAGCATGCTTCAAGCATATGATTTGGAATCTACTATTTTGAAGGCTGGTCATCACGGTTCGGATACGAGTAGTTCAGAAGATTTTATTCGAGTAGTAAATCCAAAAGTAGCTATTTTGAGTTATGGATTAGATAATTCCTATGGACATCCAAATGCAGGAGTAGTTAACCAATTCCAAGACATAGGCGCGGATGTTTATGCAACTGCTGAAGTAGGGAATATTACTGTGAAAACAAATGGAATAGATTATAGTGTAACAACAGATAATTTGCCAGAAGAAAATACTTCTGCACAAGTTACGTCAGAATCAACTATTGCAATTACGAGTAAAGATCTTCGAGAAGAAATTGTCGGTATTACGAATAATGGGGAATCTTCCATCAACTTAAAAGGTTGGCGACTGGTATCTGTCAGTGGTAATCAAACATTCAAGTTTCCAAATATAACACTTGCAGCAGGGAAAACAATTTATATAACAAGTGGTCCAGATGCAGCAGAAGGGCAAGGGAATATCAAATGGACAAACGGACAAATGTGGTTAAATGATGGGGACGCAGCAAGACTTCTGAATGATAAAGGAGAGATAGTGAGTGAACTCAAATAAATACACATTGGATCGATTTGAAAAGGATATTGCCGTGTTTTTGAAATTTCCTGAGGAAGTGGATCAGCTGTTGATTGATCGTAACCTAATGACCATATCGCTTCAAGAAGGGGACATTGTAGAAATAACACAATATGATGGAACTTATCATATCGAAGTTTTAGAAGCTGAAATAAAATCCACTCGGGAGAGAGTTCAGAACTTGATCGAGCAGTTAGAGAAGAATAACAAATAAACGAGTAGTTATATTAATTAATTGGAGGAGAGTATAAGATGAATCAAATAAAAACATTAACAAATATTTCTTTGTCCGTATTAGATTTATCGGCAGTTACAGAAGGTTCTACTGTTCGAAATGCATTTCAAAATAGTATGGAGCTTGCACAACACGCAGAAAAATTAGGATATAAACGTCATTGGGTAGCAGAGCATCATAATATGGAGGGGGTTGCAAGTTCAGCAACCTCGGTATTGATCGGATATTTAGCAAGCGGTACAAGTACATTACGCATTGGAGCAGGAGGAATTATGCTGCCAAATCATTCTCCACTCGTGATTGCAGAACAGTTCGGTACATTAGAGTCAATTTATCCAGGAAGAATCGATCTAGGTTTAGGAAGAGCTCCTGGAACGGATATGTTGACTGCTCGTGCATTGCGTAGAGATTTTAGTGGAGCAGATAATTTCCCAGAACTAGTAAATGAACTTCAATCTTATTTTGAACCAATTCAAGCGGAGTCTACTAGAGCAGTCATGGCAGTTCCAGGTCAAGGATTAGAAGTGCCAATTTGGTTGTTAGGATCTAGTACGTATAGTGCAAAATTAGCTGGAATAATGGGCTTGCCGTATTCCTTTGCAAGTCACTTTTCACCAGATTATTTAGAGCAAGCAATTCAAATGTACAGAACGTATTTCCAACCGTCTAAGTATTTAGAAGAGCCGTATGTAATGGCAGGCTTAAATGTTATCGCTGCTGAAACAGATGAACATGCAGAGTATCTATCTAGTTCTTTGCTGCAACAATTTCTTGGAATGGTTCGTGGCAAACGAGGGAAAATGCAGCCACCTAGAAACATAGAAGAACTTTGGACAGAGCAAGAGAAGATAGGTGTAAATCAGTCACTTCGGGCAAGGGTTGTAGGTTCTCCAGAAACGGTAAAAGCTAAGCTAGAAGAATTCGTGTCAACTAACCAAGTGAATGAATTGATGATCAATTCCCCAATCTTCGATCATCAAGAAAGATTAAAGTCATATGAGATCGTTGCAAATATTTCAAAAAAATAATAGGAAATACAAAAAAACCAACTTTCTGGTGAAGAAAGTTGGTTTTTTATTTAGTTTAAAACTTTAATTTTTACTGTTTTTCTTCCCCATTTATAGGCAGTACTTTTAGCTGGGAAGAATACATCAATTTTATTTCCTTTAATAGCTCCGCCAGTATCTCCTGCGATCGCATATCCATAACCTTCTACATGAACTTTTGAACCAAGTTTAATCACTTTAGGATCGACAGCAATAACTTTTAGATTAGGATTCTTTTTTAAATTTATCCCTGTTTTTGTAATGCCTGAGCATCCGCTACAGTTTGCAGTATATGCACTTGCTGAAACGTAAAACTCTTTTGCTACATTATCAGTGTTTGAACGAGATGGTGTTGATGAACTAACAGTACCCGTAACTTTCAGGGTTTGATTTACTCTAATAATGTTAGATTTTAAAGCGTTTAAAGACTTTAGTTTAGAAACTGAAATATTGTGTGCTTTGGCAATTTTAGAAAGTGTATCGCCTTTTTTTACTTTATAAGTATTTGTTGCAACTGCTTTTGTACTTACTTTTGTTGTGGACGCAGCTTTTACAGAACCGGTAAGTATTAGTTTTTGTTTCGGATGAATCACATTTGATTTTAGGTTGTTCATTGACTTTAATTTAGAGACAGAAACATTATAAGTACTAGCTATTTTAGATAATGAATCCCCTTTTTTACTGTGTAAGTTGAAGATGCGGCCATACTTGAAGTGGCTCCGCCAACCAATAATGCAATTACGATAATGAGTGTTCCAAGAATTTTTCTCAAATACTCTACTCCTTGCTTCTTTAGGCTAAACACATCATAGCAGTCTTCTATTACAGGAACATTACGGTAAACTTCCAATCGTGTTACAAATTGAAAAGTAATATTACAAAGATGGATTCAAGTATAGGATAGAGGTAAATGCGACAAATAGCGCGTTAATAGAGGGAATTCTCTTTAAAATAGTAGGGATTTTCTTATATTATGGGTGATATTTTGAGTGAAAAGTAGAGATGAACGAGGAATAATAAATAAAATTGAGGTTAATAGAACGGAATCATAGAAAAAAGTAGTGGCTTCTATTTAAAAGAGAATTCCACTACTTCAATGTCAAATGTCATTAATGATCACTAGTTAAAGCTAATTTCACCGTCAAATACTTTCGTTGCAGGGCCTGTCATAAATACAGTGTCATCCGTATATTGAATAATAAGATCGCCACCTAGTAATTTGACAACTACGTCTGTATTTTTGTCGCAATGGCCATTTAATACAGCTGCCACAACAGCTGCACAAGCTCCAGTTCCACATGCAAGTGTTTCCCCACTTCCGCGCTCCCATACTCGCATACGTATTGTATTACGGTCTTCAACTTGAATGAATTCAGTATTTACGCTCTCGGGAAACATTGGATGAAACTCAAATTTCGGACCTATTTTAGCAAGTTCAATTGAGTGCACGTCGTCACAAAATATAACGCAATGTGGATTTCCCATTGAAACAGTTGTAATGGAATAAGGCTCATCTTCAATCAATATTGGAAAGTTAATAAGTGGAGCGTTTTCTTGAATATTAACTGGAATATCTATTGGTTCTAAAATGGCTTTTCCCATATCGACAGTGGCAGAAGTCATTTGACCATTTGTCGTTTGCAATTCAATTGTTTTAATACCGCTAAGTGTATCTATTTGAAGTATTTCTTTTGTAGCAATATTATTATCATATACATATTTTGCTACACAACGGATAGCATTTCCGCACATTTTACCTTCGCTACCATCAATATTGAACATGCGCATTTTTGCGTCAGCCACGTTGGAAGGGCAGATCAGAACAATTCCATCTCCACCGATTCCGAAATGTCTATCTGAAATAACACGGCTGAGTTCTTCAGGATTTTCAATGGAATGTTCAAAACAATTTATGTAAATATAATCATTTCCACAGCCATGCATTTTTGTAAAAGGTAAGTTCATTTTAACAACTCCTTCTTCTATATAAAGGTCCAATTTGTTTCATTATAAGTTTTTGATGAACAAGTGGTCAATAAAATAGAAAACACAGATGAAAAGAGAATCCTTTTTTCATCTGTGTTTCTCCTTAAGGAGATGTTGTATTAAACGTGTCTCCACCCCGAATTGTTCCGTTATCATATCCTTTGTAGAACCAGCTTTTCCGCTGCTCAGATGTACCATGTGTAAAACTCTCAGGAACAACATATCCTTGTTCTTGTTTTTGTAGTGTGTCATCTCCTACAGCACTTGCTGCAGTTAATGCTTCATCCAAATCGCCTTCTTCTAAATATCCCATTCCTTGGGCGTGGTGTGCCCATACACCTGAAAAGTAGTCAGCTTGAAGTTCAAATCGAACTAAGTATTTATTGAACTCTTCTTCACTCAACTTTTGACGAAGTGGCATTACTTCTTCCGTCGTACCTAGTAATGTTTGTACATGATGTCCTACTTCATGTGCAATGACATAAGCCATAGCAAAGTCCCCTGGAGCGTTGAAGTTATTTTGTAATTCCTGATAGAAACTCAAATCAATATACAATTTATAATCTCCTGGACAATAGAAAGGTCCTACGGAAGATCCGGCAGTCCCGCAAGCGGAGTCAACGCTTCCTGAATATAAAACAAGTGTTGGATTAGAATAAGTCATTCCATTTTCTTTGAAAATTTCTGCCCAAACTATTTCCGTATCAGCTAAAACAACAGAGACGAATTCTGCAAGTTCTTTTTCTTCCGCAGTTTCTTCATACGGTACAGAGTTTGATTGTTGATCTGTTGTGCCTAGGTTACCCATTAAATCTTCTGGATTTCCACCAAGTAATGTGATAATGATTACAATTATTAGTCCAAGTCCGCCACCGACTCCAGCAATTGCTTTTCCGCCACCTTTACCTCGTCGATCTTCCACATTTGAGCTAGTTTTTCTACCTTGCCATTTCATCTATATCACTCCCTTTACATACAATGTTTACAGTGCTGTAATATCTTTATACCCATAATAAAAGATATTAGACAGGCTGTTAACGATAATCTCCATTATAATTAGAAAAAGATACTATCTGTAAGAAGGAGAAACTATATGCTTATAAAACCGAAAGTACTATCAAATAGTTTAGAAAGTGGAGTGAAGAGTTAATGACTTCTTATATTGTTATAGGTGGAGGTATTTTAGGAGCATCAACTGCATATCATCTCGCGAAAAATAAGGTAGATGTCACTCTAATTGATCGACAAGATTTAGGACAAGCATCAGCTGCCGCAGCTGGAATAATTTGTCCGTGGATCTCACAAAGAAGAAACAAAAAATGGTATGAACTCGTAAAAAATGGAGCAAAATATTACAAACAACTTGTATTTGAACTAGAAGAATTAGGAGAAAATGCGACAGGTTACAAACAAGTTGGGGCAATTGCACTTCAAAATGATGAAAAGAAATTACAGAAAATGTTAGAACGTGCTGTTGAGAAAAGAAAAGATGCTCCAGAAATTGGGGAGTTGAAAATACTTAATCCGGAAGAGACTAGAAAACTCTTTCCGTTGATTTCTGAGGACTTTACTTCTTTGTATGTAGAAGGAGCAGCACGAGTAGATGGTCGTTCTATGCGAGATGCTTTGACGCATGCCGCTGAAAAACTAGGAGCAAAAGTAATTGTTGGAAATGCGGAAGTAGTAAATGGTTGTGTTTTAGTAGATGGAAAAAAATTAAATGCCGATAAAATTATTTTAACTACTGGTGCATGGGGAAATGAAATTCCAGATAATCTAGGGGTAAACATGAACGTTACTTTTCAAAAAGCACAAATTATGCATTTTTATATAGATAGCGTAAATACTGGGGAGTGGCCAGTTGTATTGCCTCCGACTAATCAGTATTTACTTACTTTCAGTGATGGAAAAGTTGTAGCTGGATCTACGTTTGAAGAAAATACTGGTTATGATATTCGAGTAACAGAAGAAGGGAAACAAGAATTACTAGAAAAAGCTAGTGGGATAGCTAAGTCATTAGAGAGAGCACGTATAGATGAAGTTCGCGTCGGATTCCGTCCTTACACACCAGATTTTCTACCTACAATAGGTAAAGTTCCTGGATTTGAACACGTCTATTTCGCAAATGGCCTTGGTGCTTCTGGATTAACTGCAGGTCCATTCGTTGGAGCAGAGATAGCGAATTTAGTATTAGGAAAAAATACAGTTTTGAATTTGACTGATTATGCACCGATGTGAGTGAATGGCGTGTAATACCAAAAAAGTGATACACTTAATGGAAGCTTAGGAGGTGCACCTTTTGACTGAATATACATCTATTATTTATATAGAAGTAGAGCGAACGATTGACTTTTATTATCAAATGCAGCAAACAGAAAAGCAATTGGAATTGGTCATGACAACTGAAACCATTCGTTCTGCAAATCATAGTTTTTTACTACAGCATGTTCATGATATGTCTTTTAAACCATTTTCTTTTGGAGGAGGATTCCTCTATCTTCATACCAATCAAGGTGTTTTTACTTATAAAATCAACGTAAACCCTACATTCTTTGTTGATGTTTATAAAAATATGAAACAGAATTTTATGAATCATTGAATATTTTATAAGCCATTGTAATTAGGACCCATAGTGCTATAATGGGAAATATTCTAATAGCATTTACTCGTATAATCGCAGGGATATGGCCTGCAAGTTTCTACCGGTTTACCTTAAATAAACCGACTATGAGTGGCGATGAAGTAACTGAATTCTGTTAATTTTTTACGGAGTTATTTATTTCTTTTCGATATTACAAGTTCGAATGACATTGCTCCACTCTTACTATGAGTGGATGCATTGTCATCGGGCTTTTTTTGTTTTCTATTAATCAGAAGTAGAAGGGAATTAGGAAAGATGAAATTATTAAAAGAGAAAATTGTCAGTGAAGGAAAAGTGTTATCTGAGAATGTTTTGAAAGTAGACACATTCTTGAATCACCAAATAGATCCACTATTAATGCAAGCTATTGGAGAGGAATTTGCAAATCGTTATAAAGATGCAGGTATTACAAAAATATTAACGATAGAATCTTCAGGAATTGCACCTTCAATGTTTGCGGGAATAAATTTAGGAGTTCCAGTTGTTTTTGCAAGAAAGCGTAAATCATTAACATTATCAGGAAACTTATATTCTTCTAAAGTGCATTCTTTTACAAAAGGTGAGACGAATGACATTTCTGTTTCCAAAGATTTCATCGGTAGTGAAGATGTTGTATTAATCATCGATGATTTCTTAGCGAATGGACAAGCGGTTCTTGGATTACTTGATATTGTAGAACAAGCAAATGCAAAAACTTCAGGTGTTGGAATTGTCATTGAAAAAGGATTCCAAACTGGTGGAAGCATGGTTCGTGAAAAAGGTATTCGTGTAGAATCGTTAGCAATTATTAAATCGTTAGCAGATGGAAAAGTAGAATTTTTTGAGGAGACTCCATCTATATGAATGATATCTTAAAAAATACAGCCCTTGGTTTTCAACATGTTCTCGCTATGTATGCTGGAGCAATCCTCGTACCGCTAATTGTAGGTGGAGCGATTGGTTTAAATTCTGAACAACTAACATATTTAGTAGCAATAGATATATTAATGTGTGGGGTTGCAACAATTTTACAAGTAATGAGCAATCGGTTTTTTGGTATTGGTCTTCCGGTAGTATTAGGATGTACATTTACAGCAGTAGGTCCAATGATAGCTATTGGTGGAGAGTACGGAGTTTCATCTATATATGGAGCTATCATAGTATCTGGAATTGTTGTCATATTAATCAGTGGTCTATTTGGAAGATTGGTGAAGTTTTTCCCTCCAGTAGTTACAGGTTCTGTCGTAACTATTATTGGGGTTACACTTATTCCGGTTGCCATTAATAATATGGGTGGTGGTCAAGGTGCTAGTGACTTTGGTTCAGTTTCCAATATTTTATTGGCTTTTGGAACATTATTTTTTATTGTTTTACTTTATCGTTTTTCTACTGGTTTTATAAAATCTATTTCGATCCTACTTGGTATTGTTGCAGGAACTATTGCGGGAATATTAATGGGGAAAGTTGATTTTACGAATGTACAAAACGCAGATTATTTCCATATGGTAACTCCTTTTTACTTTGGGACACCTACTTTTGAATGGTCACCAATTATCACGATGACTTTAGTTGCGATTGTATCACTAGTAGAATCTACAGGTGTGTACTTTGCTCTAGGAGATATTCTTGATAAGAAAATTAAAAAAGAAGATTTAACAAAAGGATATCGTGCAGAAGGAATTGCCGTTTTACTTGGCGGTATTTTCAATTCGTTTCCATATACAACTTTTTCACAAAATGTAGGACTTATACAACTATCTGGTGTGAAAACGAAAAAAGTTATTTACATAGCTGGTGGTATGTTAATCCTATTAGGCTTCATTCCTAAAATTGCTGCAGTTACTACGGTTATTCCTTCCTCTGTTCTAGGTGGAGCCATGCTTGCGATGTTCGGAATGATTGTAGCGCAAGGGATTAAAATGCTTAGCAAAGTTGTCGATGAATCCGTTGATAATTCCATGATTATTGCTTGTTCGATTGGAATGGGCTTAGGAGTTACAGTTGTTCCAGACTTGTTTCTATCTCTTCCACCAAGCTTCCAAATTTTAACGAGTAACGGAATTGTTGCTGGTAGTCTTACCGCAATCGTATTGAATATTATATTTAACATGATTCCAACTAGAAAATAAGCATACTTTTAAACACGAGAGAGAAATTCTTTCGTGTTTTTTTCTGATTTTTTTTGTAAACTAATGTTGTAAGATGAGTTATCCAAGGAAGGGAGTAATGTTTATGTTAGTGACAACAACGAATACCATTGAAGGTAAGACGATTGAAGAGTACCACGGTATTGTGAGTGGAGAAGCGATAATGGGAGCAAATGTAGTACGTGATCTTTTTGCTTCTGTGACAGACATCGTTGGGGGAAGAAGTGCTTCATATGAAAATAAATTATCCCAAGGCAGACAAATTGCTTTGGAAGATATGAAAGTCCTCGCGAGTAATTTAGGTGCTAATGCAGTCATTGGAGTAGATTTAGACTTTGAAACAATCCGTGAAGGAATGATGATGTGCGTGGCTACAGGGACAGCTGTAACTTATCGTGATTAATAGCGATAGCGGTTTAACAAAAAAGAATTAGTTCAAGAAATGGACAAGGGGTGCTCTCATAGTGAGAACACCCCTTGATTTTAATATAGGTAAAACATAACTTTTGAATTATAAAATATCATCCCGAATAGTCGGGGAATAATTTCCATGAAAGGTTCATCTTTCAATGCCGCGGTAAATTGTTCCACTGGTTGCCTTCTAACCTAAGCAACGTAAACCCTACCTTCTTTTACGTCCTTGCGACCCTGTAGTCGCG
>Ga0209013_10003769_pt1 | contig 13370 bp, 14 predicted proteins | sample Cruoilmetagenom2_FD_187291 | JGI IMG/M metagenome (GOLD analysis project Ga0209013, IMG submission 187291) | Oil polluted marine microbial communities from Coal Oil Point, Santa Barbara, California, USA - Sample 2 (SPAdes) (version 2) | ecosystem: Environmental > Aquatic > Marine > Oil seeps ... | reverse complement strand
ATCATAAAAAAAAATGGATTATGGCTCGTGTCTTTAGGGGTAATCGTTGGGCAAAAGGAAATACTGCCTGGACGCCATTGCCCAGACCGGTCTCGGAATTACGGTTGGCTCTGATCAGTTCAGGTGGAGTTTACCGTGAAGATCAAACCCCATTTGACGCTGCAAATCCCCTGGGTGACTGGTCATTCCGGGTCATTCCCAACGATACGATAACGTCTGCCCTGCGGGTATCGCACAACCATTATAACCACAGGGACGGCGCAGATAAAGATATTAACGTGGTTTTCCCCCTTGACAGATTGCGTGAGCTAGAGGCCCAAAACGCCATTGGTGAACTGTCACCGGTTCACATTGGATTTATGGGATACATATTGAAACCGGACAAACTTATTAAGGAAACAGCTCCGCTTATCATCCAAGTTTTGAAGGATGCATCTGTTGAAGCAGTCCTGTTGGTCCCATCCTGACCGGTTTGCCAGCGGTCCGTTGGACTGCTTCAACGCGAAATTGAATCGGCAGGTATCGCCACGGTGTCGATGACCTTGTCGCGAGATGTCACGAACGGAATCAAACCGCCCCGCGCCGTGTATGTGCGTTTCCCATTCGGATTTGCTTTCGGTGAGCCTTTTGCCCAGTCCCAGCAATTGACCATTGTCGAAGATGCCCTGGCAGCATTGGAGGCCATCATAAAGCCAGGCACACTCATAGAGTTACCCTATCGATGGAAGCGTGAGAATTACGGTGCGATTCGACAGACGCGAAATGTAGGAACGGAAGCATAATAAAAAGTCTGATTAATCCATTTTGAAAAGGAAAACTATGTCAGAATTAAAAGTGACCATTTTCTCTGATTATATTTGACCCTGGTGTTATATCGGCCAAGTTGTGGTCGCAAGGTTAATGGATGAGCATCAGGCGGAAGTGGAATGGCGCCCCTACTACTTACGCCCAGATATGCCGCCCGATGGTATGGAATTACCTGATTACAAAAAGGGGAACATGGATGAGATGAAATCTCGCTTGAAGAACATGGCAGGCGCAGCTGGTTTAGAATTAGTTTTTGCCACACGCATCCCGAACACGCGCCTGGCACATGAAGCCACTGAATATGCCCGCGAAAAGGGAAAACACTTTAAATTTCATCGTTCTGTATTTGACAGGTTTTATGGTAAGGGAGAAGACATCAGCAAATGGAATGTATTGCGTGACATATCATTGGAAGTAGGATTGGACGCAGACGAGATGCAGCAGGAAGTTGAATCTGGTAAGTACACTGCCCGGGTTAATAATATGGTTCGCGAAGCCCAAGAAATTGGTGTGACAGGCGTCCCAACTTATGTGCTGAATGACCGCTACTCCATTATTGGTGCCCAACAGTATGATGTTTTTTTGCAGGCTTTGGAACAGATCGAACGGGAAAAATCAGACCAGGCTTAAAAAAGTAAGAAAACAGCGCGTATAAACATCAAACGGATAGATTTTTTGTAAGCCACCCAAAAGGAGAATTTGATGGAACACAGGAATTCAGGTGAAAAGGCTCAAATTGTATATTTTCCTCACGGCGGTGGACCCTTGCCGGTACTGGGAGATCCCGGCCACCAGGCAATGATGGATTTTATGACGCGGCTGCCATCAAAACTCACAAAACCGGACGGTATCCTTGTAATCAGCGCCCACTGGGAAGAAAATAACGCAACATTATTAGGTGCTCCAAATCCCCCTATGTTCTATGATTATTATGGCTTTCCTGATGAAGCCTATGAAATTACCTATCCAGCCCCGGGGCATCCCGCGCTGGCTGAACGGATCACCGGGCTTCTGGAAAAAAATAAGATCTCGTCTAGTATAGATCCTAATCGTGGATTTGATCACGGCCTTTTTATCCCATTGAAATTAATGTACCCAGAAGCAGATATTCCAACTATTCAATTATCGCTGCTGCGTGGTTTAAACCCGAAGGCACACATTGAGCTTGGAAATTCCTTACGAGAGTTAACCAATGAGAAGATACTGGTTTTGGGCTCTGGATTCTCGTTCCATAATCAGAACGCATTTATTGGGAGTGAGCTTGGTGCACCAGATCAGAAAAACGATGCGTTCCAGGATTGGCTTATTGAGACCTGCACCGGATCATTTTCTCAAGAAGAACGTGAACAGCTATTGATCGAATGGGAAAAAGCACCCTCTGCCCGTTATTGCCACCCCCGCGAAGAACATTTATTACCCCTGCATGTTTGCCTAGGTATGTCGAGCAAACCCGCCGAAGTGGTGTTCGATGATCAAATCCTGGGAAAACGCGGCATCGCGTTCTTATGGTGAATCGAACCAAATTCTATAAAAATAAATACAAAGGAAACTGCTATGACATCTTTTCAAAATCATAAATACATTAATCTGACTACCTTTCAAAAGAGCGGAAAAGAAGTCCCGACCCCGGTTTGGTTCGTGGAGACAAATGGAATGCTTTATACTTTCACTGGCGGACAAACTGGAAAAGCCAAACGCATTCGATCCAATGGAAAAGCGCAAATTGCACCTAGCGATGCGCGCGGTAAACCGTTAGGAGAATTTTTACCTGCCCAATCTCGAATTGTACAGGACACAGCCCTAATACCGCCGGTAAATGAACTATATCGTAAAAAATACGGTTTAGCTTATCGGCTGATGAATTTGATGAATCGTTTCCGTTATTCAAAAACGGGTGAATCCGTATTGCTTGAATCTTCCTTTGGTTAGTCAATCCCCTAAGCTGTAAAAAAAGTTTGCAGCTAAGGGGATAATAATCTCGAGTTACACGTTTGTTTCATTTTCTAGGTAGGTATCTATAGCCTCTCCTAACTTCGTGGGACTGAAACCGTACGGCCCTGGTCCGCCGTAGTAAACAACTCGCCCGCCTTTGCCAATCAGGAAAAGACGGGTTGGCTGAGCGCTGTAAGCTTTGTTGACGTGGTCGTCCATCTCGTCCACATAAGTGCGGATGCCGTATTGCAAGGTGGTTTCACAGCGACCCGCAACAGCACGGCGTTCCTCAATGGTTTTCGGATCATTAACATCCGTTGCAGCTTTAGGATAGTACTTATCAACTAGTTTTCGCGTCAGGCGAAAGCCCAACCACCAGCCATCCACTGGGTGAGCTTCGCGGATGTAAATTACCAAAAACTGGACTTTTTCATGATATTTTTTGTACAGGTTGGTGAGACTCACGGTCCCTTTGACGTAGGGCGGTCAGGTAAAACTACCAAAAATCAGCGCGACTGGTTTCTTCCCCTGAAAATCGGAGAGCGTGACAGTATGTTCTCCGCTAGAGTCGGTGAGGGTGAAGTTCACGGCCATTTCGCCCACCTTTGGTACATTAGGCTCTAAAACCTTTTGCCGTCTGACTTCTTTTGTCCAATATTCTTTAATCGTTTTGACCTCGGTGACCATTTTTGAAATGGCACTCATGACACACTCCTATAATTTAATTCCTTTGTTAAAGTCTGGTTTTAAATCAAAACAAGTTACTTCTGAAGATCCAAATAGGGAAGGGGGTTGGGATGAAAAAAGGGCTCTCCAGTTGCTATACGCGATTGAAAGAAACAGGTAAATCTATTTTGACAGGCACTACACTATTCATTTATTTTTCCAGCAGTTAACCAAAGTACATGGCTTTTGCAAATATTTTCATAAAGCTTGAATCGCCAGCCAGTTCAATATATTTGATCTGGCTTGCCAATACCCCTGCTTCTACTCGTTTTTTGCCCGAAATTAGAGCTAATTTTGCGCCCATGCCGGCACCATTGCCCACCTGGCGGAAGCGTTCAAGCGGAATGTCTGGCAGCATACCGATTTCAATAGCACTGGTGATATCAAGATATGTCCCAAAGGCTCCTGCGATGATGATCTGCTCAAGATCATTTTCAGTTAAATTATTATTATTGAGAAGAACATTTATGCCTGTTCTGATTGCTCCTTTGGCAAGTTGAATCTGCTCAATATCCTTTTGAGTAAGGGTGACTTCAGTTGCACCCGAACCATGCTCATCCTTATAAACAACTACATATTCTGTATCTTTCCCCTCTCCGCGTGTGCGGGAATGATTATTTATTTTTCCACGGTGATCAATAATTCCTAATTTGTGTAGTTGTGCAATTACATCTAATATACCTGATCCGCATAAACCTACAGCAGGAGAATCTCCGATGGTTTGGTATTCATTTTTACCTGCGATAATTTTATAACGCTCGATTGCGCCAGAAGCCGCACGCATGCCGTGCTTTATTTGGGCACCTTCAAAGGCTGGACCTGATGCCGTTGAAAGGCTGGTAAATACTCCCTGGTTTGCCAAGCAAATCTCAGTATTCGTACCAATGTCAACAGCTAATACAACCCCTTGTTTGTTATGGATCGCTGTAGACAATAACATCGCGACATGATCCGCTCCAACAAAACCAGCAATATTAGGTAATAAGTGCACATAAGCTCCAGTACCGCAGGCAAAGCCTAATTCCCGCGCCTTGACATCAATTCCTGATGATACTGCTGGTACATATGGAGCACGACCTAACTGTTTGACAGGAAAGCCTAACAAAAGATGGTGCATGGCTGTGTTTCCGACAATCACAAATTCAACAATAGAGCAGGGGTGTTTTTTTGCTCTTTGACATAATACCGCAATAGCCTCATTGATCGCGTCCACCGTGATTTTTTGGAATTTATTTGAAGATTCCGGATCTTTTTGAGCGGCTACCAAGCGAGCGATAATATCTTCTCCGTAGGCAATTTGAGGATTCATCAAGCCCATGGATGCCAACGTGTCTCCTGATTCTAGATCCATCAGATAAACGGCTATTTTGGTGGTTCCCAGATCTACAGCCAGCCCCAAGGGCTTGGCATCGACGGGTAATAATGCCAATACTTCACTGCCGCGAATTAATACATTCACTCGCCAATCATTCTCACGCAAGAAGGTTGATAGATATCTGAGTACCGCAAAATCAAAACTTATCGATTTATAGTTGAAGTCTGCGGTTAGTTTTTCTGTGAGGCGATCTGCGTCCGATCTTTGATCATCAATAGTTGGAGGTGTCAATTCAACAAAGCGCGCTTTAACCAATGGATCTGGCTCTATATCAATCTTTAGCCCTTCTATTTGGGTGCGCTGAGGTGAAGTAAGTGATTCCGGCGGTATTCCAATTTTACAGTTGCTTTCAGGGATAGCACAACACGCCAACCTGAATCCCTTTTCAAGTTGATTAGCATCCAAATGCTCTCGTTCTGTATCTACAATGGGCGATACTTTACCATCCATTACCTGAACAATACAACTTCCACAATTTTTGGTCCCCCCACAAATATTTACCAGATCGACACCTAATGAACGCGCGCATTCCAGAAGGGAATCTCCGGATTGACACTCTCCTCGCCGCCCGATGGGTTCAAAATCAATCAATAATGTCATTTCGTATTTCCCAGGAAATTGAATGAGGAATATTGAACCTCTTCCCCAGGCGGAACGATGACAAAATCTTCATCCCATTTCCCTTGAAGCATTTTCTTGAGCAGAGCATTCGATCCGGGGATTTCTTCAAAGGTCAGATCAAAATGGTCTGCCACCATTTTGGCATACTTTCTATACGCCTCAGAATTGTTGGTTCCAACGTTGATCAAGGCAAGCCGGGTGTAATTACAGATATATTGTTTTGTGATTCGTAAAGCTTTATCGGGGCCATATTTCTCGCGCATGTCACAATATTCGGTATACGGGTCATCTCCGCATTCTATCCAACCTTTCGTTAGATAGAAAGTTCCAGGCGCCTTTTTAAACTGCCGCAGGTATTCCTCCCGCGAACCCAGAAAGAGTGCGATACAATCATCCACTTTTGGAAAGACGAGCTTAAACTTCCGGGAATTTAACCCAATTAATGCATTAGCACACAGGCCATAACCAAAGAGAATAACATCTACGTCTTGAGAGGTTTCATCGATTGCAGCCTGAAGCTGCAAATGCAGGTTCTCAGGTACGTTGTGAAGACCATAATCAAGCAAGGTCATTTCAAAATTAGAGGGGAGGAGCGGTTTCAGCTCCTCCCCTACAGTTTGACAAGCAATGATTTTCGTCCGAGGAGATCTCATCATCTCTGGAGCACTATTCCCTTTTTATTACTTACAAGAATTAGTTTTTGGTTGAACGGTAAAAACGCATAAACGAGCGCTTTTTGCTATCGCGGCCCAGGAATATGTTACCAGATAATAGGGCAAATCTTAAATGCTCATCTGTGGGATCAGTGATGGGCATATTCATTCCGAGATAAAAAGCAGTATTAAGAAAATGAGCATTAATGATAGGCCGGGCGGGCATGCCGAAGCTGACATTGCTGGCTCCGCCGGTGATATTGTTATTGGGGAATTCTTCCCTCAGGCAGCGAGTAGTTTCCAAAACCACTCTGGCGGCTTGATCATCCGCTCCGACAGTCATCACAAGAGGGTCGAAGATAACATCACTCTCGGCCACGCCGGCCTTGAGAGCAGCCTCCAAAACTTGCTTAGCGATTTTAATCCGATCACTTGTGTTGTCAGGGATTCCGTCCTGGCCCATGCAGAGCACAATTACTGGTAATTTGTGCTCTGCGATGATAGGCAAGTTCTCAGCCAGGACTTTATCTTCACCACCAATAGAGTTTACGAGCGGACGCCCAGGACAAACTTTCAGAGCTGCTTCCAGAGCTGCAGGTACTCGTGTATCAATAGACAAGGGAACAGCTACCACCTCCGAAATCCGTTTAACCGCTTCTGGCAATACACTGACTTCGTCAATTCCTCTACCGCCTACGTTGACGTCGATGATATCAGCCCCAGCTCCAACCTGTAATAAGGCCTCCTGAATTACATAATCCCAATCGCCATCAATGAGTGCCTGCCGGAGTTTTTTTCGTCCACTGGGATTGATGCGCTCACCAATGATGCGTGCTGTGTCAGTTGGATTAATGGAAATGGGTTCCCCGGTTCCTTGAAGCTCCAAGCTCATGCAAACACCTTCTTATTCTAGGGTTTCCATTCTCTTGCTTTGAGAATGATTTCTTCTTCAGGCTGACCTTTGAGCCATTCGTCAAAAGGTTGGTAAGCCTTGGTTTCGATTTTAATGGAGGAAAGGTTTTCCACAATTGGGTACTTTCCTAAAACACGGACAGCTTGCACTGCGGTGTGGATATTGAGAGGAGGTGAATCAGCCGGGACATTCCCAATGAAGAAAAGTAATCCGCCATCACGACCCATAATCTCAATCCACTCACGAATCTTCTCGACAATCACCTCTGGAGCGCTATCCCGAATAAACCGGCCATTTAGTGAAGCAAAAATGGGTAATTTTCTCCTGCCTTTACCGTGAGAGATCGCGTATTCCTGCAGCCATTCCATGTTCCAGTCCTGGGTACGCCCCATGCCCGAGAAGGCTACATCTAAAAACATAGTCTTACAGGCTACATCCCAACACTCGAACATAATCTCTTTATTGAATTTGGCTGGATCTTCTTCGCAATAATCACATCCAGCCAGGCCAGCACTTACAGTCATATTTAGTTCTTTTTTACCACGAGCTGCAAGGCGCTCCGCAGAAGGAACGACCCACTCATCAACCAAGTCTGGAGTTAAGTTTGGAAATGCAGCCCAGGCATCGGCGCCTACGGACGCTTTTGCCCCCGCCGCATTTTGCGCTTTCATGAACGGGAAAATGACATCATTTTCCACATAGTCAAATAATTCTTGGGCAAACCCCCGGTCCCTTTTTATTGCGCGGACCGCTTTTGGATAACCCATTGCCTGGCAAATTAAACTAAATGGAGAGCAAAAGAAACCCTGACCAAATGGTCCAGGTACTTTCTTGGTGATAATGCCAGCAAGTTCTGTTGCCATAGGAATGCGGCCTTTGGTGACATCCAGAGGACCGATTTTATCCAGATCAGAGCGCTCATTGATCAAGGGGTGGTTTGTATCAACGGTCGGCATGGCAGTATCACTGTAAATGAATTTTGCTCCCAGGGCTTCTACTTCAAAATTATAAGCATCAGCAATAATTGTTCCTGTGTCAAATCCATACCAACGATTGATAGCTAGGTGAACATCTAACAGGAGTTGGGAATCCCAATAATATAACCGAGCCGGAACTTTAGCCACAGTCATCGCGTGATCGTGTATTTGAGGCCCCATAAAAGGGACTCGATCGGCGTGTTTACCCATCATTGTAGCTATTACTCGACCGAGATTACTTAACTTTCCAACTCTAATTCCATTTCCATATACAAGTCCATGAATCGTTTCCAGTGTAGGGTTAGCCATTTTGCCCTCCGACCAATTCTAATGCTTTTTCCATAGCAACCATCGCATCCTTCCCCCAGGCATCTGCGCCAACTTCATCTGCGAATTCTTGACTAGTAGGGACCCCTCCAACCATCACTTTCACAGAGTCGCGGAGGCCTTGTTTTGTTAGTTCAGCAATTATTTCTTTCATTTCTAACATTGTGGTGCTCATATAGGCACCTAGTCCTACAATTGCCGGATTATAATCTCGGACTGCGGCAATAAATTTGTCTTTAGGAACATCAATACCAAGGTCAATCACTTCAAACCCGGCTGATTGTAGCAGCGCAATTATGAGGCTTTTGCCCAAATCATGCATATCTCCTTCGACTACGCCAATAACGACTTTATGAGATGGTTTTCCATCACTGCCTTCCTTGAGAGCAGGTTCTAGAACTACCATGGCTGATTTAAAGGCGTCCGCGGAAAGGATTACATCGGGCAAGAAGTATTCATTGGCTTTCCACAACTCTCCGGTTTTACTGATCCCGGCTATCACTCCCTGATTTAGGATTTCGAGAGGAGGAAGTCCTTCTGCTAGAGCTTCCTCAACTAGGAGAGCAGCTTTTTCGTCTTCTCCATCCACTACGGCCTCACGAATAGTTGTAAATTTCCCGGTCATAAAACACTCCTTGGATAATACTTTTATCCAAGTTTATCAGATACCTGCTCAGAAATCTGTCGCCCAGACGACATAATTTAGAAATGTTTTTCAGTGAAAAATTTATTAGATTAAATTGTTAGTCCCGGGTGCATAACTGCCATGCGACCTCTACAGCGCCTTGCGCTGTAACGTGATAGCCATCTGCTCCAATTTGTGAAGCATATTCCTCACTAACACCCCCTCCACCAACCATAAGTTTGATCTTATTACGAAGACCTTCTTTGGTCAGCATCTTCACAACCTGGTCAATTTCCAGCGAAGTGGTCGTAGTTAATGCCGATAACGCTACAATATCAGGATTGAACTGAACGATTGTATTGATAAATTGGAGAGGAGCTATATTTACACCCAAATCAATAACCCGGAAATTTCTTGCTCTTAATAACATTGCTACAATTGTTTTACCAATATCGTGAATATCCCCATGAACTGTGCCTATAACTACTGTTCCAATTACGGCCTCCTGTTTCCGCTCAAGTTCGATATTGGCTTCAACGATCGGAAGGGCTCGTTTCATTGCACTGGCCGCCAAGACCACATCTGGAAGATCGATATCTCCATGAGTGAAACTACGATCAACGTATTTCATCCCAAGGGTTAACGCTTCTAAGGCTTTAAGGGGATCAATATGCTGGTTTATAGCCTGGTTTGCCCATTTTTCTGCCTGGCGTTCATCGCCTTCTCTTACTGCCCGTGTTATATCGTCCAGTATTTTCATGTGCTCAGGGGGAATAATAACTAAATGGCGCCCTTCTTTCCAGAGATATCCCTGAGTCCTTAACTCACTCAGGCAAGAAGAAATGGTTGTCCGGTTTGCAGCGATCAAAGCCCCCATCTCTTCCTGAGTAATTTTAAGGTCGATCAAGACACCCTTCTCGGTCTGAATACCGTGCTCATTTGCAAGGTTTACAAGACTGTGCTTCAGGCGTTGCTGTACATCCAGGAAACTGAGATCGCGGGCTTTGCCGGAAATATCACTAGCCTCGCGAGCCAATTCTTTCATGACGTATGACGAGAAAGGTTTATTTGTAGACAATTCTTGTTCAAAGTCGGACGTTGGTAATGAAACAAGTATTGTAAAATCGACAACCTCTGCAACAGCTTCATGATCTCCTCCAAGTAAATATGCTTTGGCACCTAATAATCTTCCGGGACCGTGTATACCAAACGAAAAGATCTTCCCATCATCTGAAATGGAGGATATCTTAACAGCGCCTTCCCGTATAAAATATATTTGATCGGCTGGATCGCCTTGCCAATAGATTACTGTACCCCGTTTGTATTGCCTGATTCGATGGGGCCATCTTTCGGAGAAGAAATCAGTGGGTTTCAATATTTGGATAATCCTTGGTGAAATTCATTTTGTGAGTAATGGTGCTTATTGAATTATATATCGATTTTTAATATTTTTATGTCCACGAGGCAAGAAACCATATACCTCGGTCGAATTGACCAGTTTTATTGAAGCCACTTTATTCAAAAGGACATTTTTGACTTAGTATAAATCAAAGGCAACTAAAAAGATTAATATATGGTTGTGGCTGAATAAATTATGTACTAGTCAATTCGCAGAACCCCGCAAATATTCCTGGAAGGAACGCCATAGAGGTATATTTGGGAAATTGATTCCGATATCTGCAAGTTTCGGGCTCTTATCTCAAAATGGAGGATCGTATATGAGTAGCAGAGGTCAAGATAGTTTTGCTTGTCTTCCAGGATTTGGGGCAAAACTTTATGATGATTTTATGAAAACAAAGATCATTGAGCTTCATACCAAGGAGATAGCTGAAGATTTGGTTTCTCGAACCACTTCCGGGCGAATGTTGGTTGTAGGAACAGGCCCTGGGAGGTTAGTTCAGGAGATTCACAAACTCAACCCGGGCCTAAAACTTTTTGGGTAAGATATATCGGCCGCGATGATTATGTAAGCCAAGAGGAATCTGATGGGAACGGGCATCAGCTTACATCAGGGAAACGTAACGGCCACTGAGTATTAGGACGATTTTATTGATCCGATCGCTTGTAGCGGCAACTTCTATTTGTGGGATATGCCAGAGGTGGGGCTTGAAGGAAATACCGCATATTAAAGAAGGGTCAATCAGCATATCTGTATGAGGTTAATAAGGATATTGACAGGAATGATGTTAGATATTGGATGAGGTCAAATTTTAGGGGAGAGAATTTATTGATAAGAGTCGCGGCACCACTTTGTATTATGAAGCAGCTGAGGATTGCTTACCGATTGGAAGAAATTGAACAAATTGTCGAGAGTACGAGTTTTAGGGAAAGCTACGAAACAGAGAAGCTGACTCTAGGCGGGTTACCGGCGTGGACGAGGATCGAGTTGAAAAAGCACACCAAATCGAAGTAAGATGAATTCTTTGAGCCATTGACAACAAGTCAATTTTGATTGCATTGTGTTGTCCAATTCTCATATCAGGACTCTGGGTGAAGAAAACCATCGGCGAGAGAATTTCAGGGTTGCCTGTACGATTTATTTCTTAATGATCAGACTGATCGCTGATCATACAGGAAAATCCGCTTTGCCAGTTGAGATGAGATTTTTGGCTTTCACAACGCTGAATATCCCTTGTATATTTTTCCAAAAGGGGGGATTCCAGTCCGTTGGTGGCGCATACTTGAATCCCTGATCATCCAGTCTTGGTAGATGGGTTCTTAATCTTTTTTCAAAATCCGGATAGTTTTTTTGATCAGTTATTGTCCAGCCTGTTTCTGCATAAGCGAACAAGCGGGGAAAGGTCTGGTAATCGAGCCGGGCTGAATTCCACACAAACTCGGTCCATAAAGGGGCTTCGATTCCCAGTACTTGCTCCCTGTCTTCATGAGATAAACCCTTACCCATCGGGTTGAATGAATAGGCCTTCTCCAGCGAGATAAACTGATAAGTCTGATCAAGATAGGTGGCAGTCATTAGCGAGACGATCAACTTCTTTTTGTCCTGGACGGCCCTGATGATTTCCCTGGAACGCGGCAGCCAGGATTGGATGATAACATCATGATCCACACCTTCCTGGAATACTTCACTCCAGCCAATGACGCGTTTTCCCTGAGATTTTAAGTATTTAACCATGCGGTTAGTAAAATAAACTTGCAGATCTTGTGAGTCGATTCCCAGGTCATTGGCCCTGCTCTGGCAGTCAGGGCACTCTTTCCAACGGTTTTTTGGACTTTCATCCCCTCCTATATGAACAAATTCTGAAGGAAATAACAAAAGCACTTCATGGAATACCTTTTCAAGGAACTTGAAGGTGGCTTCCTTTCCAACACAGAATATATCTTTGTAAATGCCAGGTCCTGTAGCAGGCGAAAAGGATTTCTTTGTACAACTGAATTCTGGATAGGCAGCAAGTGCAGCATGCGAATGTCCTGGAAGGTCAATCTCAGGAACAATTGTAATGTGCCGCTCTGCAGCATAGGCAACGATCTCAGATATATCTTCCTGAGTATAGAATCCACTGTGAGGGATGTTGTTGTGTTTCTTGTTGAAAAAACTATAGCTCGTTCCTGGTCGAACAGCGCCTATTTCAGTTAAGCGGGGGTACTCCTTGATCTCTATTCTCCAACCCTGATCATCAGTCAGGTGCCAGTGAAAGACGTTCATCTTGTAATGTGCCATGATATTCAAAAGACGCTTGACTTGGTCTTTGCCCTGGAAGTGGCGGGCTTCATCCAGCATAAATCCGCGCCAGGAATACCGCGGGCCATCCTCAATTTTCAGGCATGGGATCTGACCCTCAGACTCAAAGTGAAATAGCAGCTGGATGAATGTCTGCAAACCGTAAAAAATGCCGGCCTTGCTGATTGCGCTGATAATGATTGCCTTCGGATCAATTTGCAATTGATAAGCTTCGGTTCCGGCTCCCTGTTCTGTGACTAGATCCAGTGTAATATTTCCTTGAGGTGATTCTGTATTAATCTGGCAAGCAATCCCAATCTTGTCTTGAACGAATCTCTGGAAATCAAGTGCCTCGAGTTCTGTTTTGACAGAACAGGCAATGGATAATTGTGAAGGGATTTTGAAATTCCCACCCAGTTCAGTTATGTTATTTGGTTTCGGGACCAGGCCAAAACTTCTCATATTGGGGAGTTATTACGCTCGGCTCATTGATTGACTTAGTAAAAGATCAGTGTCCTTTGTTAGATCCTGGGCCCGGGGATGTGAAACGAGGACTTATTTTCCAGGATTTATTCTTCTAGATAATCAAATATGATCTTGTTGAATAAATTGAAGGAATCTGACATACTCATACTCTCAGGATCAAGCAGCCATTGAATTTGCAAACCGTCCATTACCGCGATGTATAACGCAGCAAGTTTGTCAACATCAGCACTGGAATCTAATTGCGCCGTA
>Ga0209013_10003768_pt1 | contig 13370 bp, 12 predicted proteins | sample Cruoilmetagenom2_FD_187291 | JGI IMG/M metagenome (GOLD analysis project Ga0209013, IMG submission 187291) | Oil polluted marine microbial communities from Coal Oil Point, Santa Barbara, California, USA - Sample 2 (SPAdes) (version 2) | ecosystem: Environmental > Aquatic > Marine > Oil seeps ... | reverse complement strand
TCGTCATTTTCTTCATCATTTTCTTTAGCCAAAGGGGATATAAGTTCTTTTTGTAATGTTACCAAATAGATGGAATTTGTCATTTCCATGTCCTGATTAGACTGATCAAACCAATTCACAACCGGACCGGCATCTGTGGAAGCAAGCATATAAATATATTTACCGCTTGGATCAAATATGGGTTCGCTAACGTTAGAAAGTCCATCGGAAAGTTCGAAGGATAGATTTTGATCCAAGGAATATACGTAGGCTCTTTCAAAATTTGTTTCTGTAATAATCGTGTATGACACCCATTTTGAATCATGAGACCAGGATCCAAAAAGTTCCCTGAAAACCCCTGGAAAATAAAGTTTATCTGTTCCAATTTTAGTGATCTTTCCACTGGATGTATTGATCATAAATAAATTACGTCCATTATCCACGAAGCACAATTTCTTACTGTCCGGTGACCAATGTAAATAGGCGTAAAAGCCAGAACGGGAAATAGGAAACTTTTTTATCGCCCCATTTTCTAATGTTTTAAGATGCAGGCTGTATTCACCCGAAGCATCAGAAAAATAGGCTATTTGTTTGCCGTCGGGCGACCATTGCGGGTATTTCTCATGAACCCCGGGAGTTTGGCTAATGTTTTCCACATCGCCTTTTTCAGCAGGTACGGTAACTACTTCACCCCTGAAATCAAATACTGCCCTGGCCCCGGAAGGTGAAATACCTGCACTTCTGACATAGCTGTCTCCAGAGACATAACGTGGTCGAAGTTCCAGCAGATCTGTGGCGATTGGGATGGTAATTTTTGTGCTGGATAAAGAATTGGAATCAAATAAATGTAAATATCCGGCTTGCTCGTAAATTAAATCATTGTTATTGGTATTCAGACTTATCACAGGAAAATCGTCATAATTTGTGAGTTGGGTAACCCCCTTGGTATCCAAATCATAGGCATATAAATTAAATTCCCCGTTGCGGTCACTTCTAAAAAATACTTTATTACCTATCCATTGCGGATTGGTGTCATTGCCACCAGATGAGGGTTTGCTAATTTCGGTAACCTCATAGGTTTCTATATTGTAGATCCATATTCGCGACTGCGTACCTCCTCTGTAATTTTTCCACTGGTTAAAAACTTCATATAAAGGGGTATAAGCAATGTATTTTCCGTCTTCTGAATAGGATGCGCTAAATGCAGTAGGAATAGGAAGTTCCATGGGCTGGCCACCTTCAATTGCTACGGTATAAAGCTTGGCATGTCGGTTTGTATAGGTAGATCTGCGAGAGATGAAAAGCACACTTTTACCATCAGGTGTAAAATCCCTGACCTGATCCCAGCCCGGATGCCATGTTAATCTTTTAGGAACTCCTCCTTGCGCGGAAACAACAAATACGTCTATATTACCGTCATATTCTGCACTGAAGGCGATTAAAGAACCGTCTGGTGAAAAAACAGGGTTCGATTCTACACCCTCATCAATTGTTAGGCGTCTAGGATTAGAACCATTTTTATTAGCTATCCAAAGGTCCTCGGCATAAATAAAAGCGATATTATTTTCACTTATTGCCGGACTTTTCATTAACCTCGTATCAACGATATTTTGAGCATTAATCTGAGAAAGTCCTATGGATAGCAGTATGGCCAGGAAGAGTTGATTTTTAATATGCATAGTCATGTACGAAGAATTTTAGTTAGATATAAATTTATATTAATGGAGGGAAATTCAATAAAAGTATAATGGTTAAATATAAGGTGGATTTTGGTCTTACGAAATTTGAGAAATGAATTTTTGTAATCAAATGTGTGTTTAATAACCGAACTTCTGAAGACTTAGTTGGAATCAGATAGATTTTGGACCCAATTTTCCAAAGTTGTTAAGTATTGAGGATGTAACTTGGACCAATAAGGAAAATCACTCTGTCCAACATCATACATGGAGTGTGAAGCACCTTTTAATACTATTATTTCATATTTTTTATTTTGAGCTTTCTCAAGGGCTTCGGAGATGATTTCGTAACTGTCCGTAGGTATAATTTCATCCAAACTACCCTGAACAATGAGTACCGGTTGCTTAATTTTTTCAAAATAGGGTAGAGGAGTATATTTCAATTTTTTATCTATTTCTATTTCATCAAGGTTGGGAACCCATACTGTATCAAACCACTCCTGAGATTTATTGGCGACGATCTCTTTCTGAAGGGTTTCTTTGGAAATTTCACCTGCAATAGTTTCAAAAACCATACGCTCTAAATTGGTTGCTGCTTCGATATCCTCGCCAAGTTTCTCCTTATTTCTGTTCTTCCAGTAATTAAGATCGCTTTCCAATAAGGTAGAACCCGGGCAGCTCACGGCAATGCCATATTTGAGGTCTTTTAATTCATTCAAAATATAAGGGATCTTGCTAGCTCCCTGGCTGCTGCCTTTAATACCAATGTGGCTAATAGGGATGTTTGTCTTTTGAGCAAACCATTTAATGGCATTTATATCATCTGACGCAAGTTCTTCTATACTGGCCTGTGACCAATTACCTTCAGAAATCCCTGTCCCCCGTTTGTCATAAATAAATGTAGTAGTACCTCGTTTTGCAAAAAGCTGGGCTTCCGCTCTGGAAGCACTCCTGTCTGAATTGCCAGAGGAAGTGACAATAATCATGGCTTTTTTGGTGTCTATGGATGGATGGTAAATAGTGCCATTCAATTTCAGATCATTAGTTTCAAAGCTTACCTCCTCCGAAGTTGGGGATTGTATTTTGCCCCTAACTTTATAGAAGGTGTATGGGATTTTCATGGTATCTACCGTAAGGGAACCCTGTAGTTCAGAATTATTATTCGCCCATTTATTTTTAAACGAATAGGTATAAAAATCGCTTTGTAATTTAAAATTAATTGAATCTTCTTTTACTTCAAGCTCCCTAAATGGAATTCTGTTGGCATTTTGTTCAAGGCTGGTAAAATAAGCCTTCCATTGAATGGAATCCTGTTCGAGTTCAATAACAATGGAATCTGCAAAACTTCCTTTTTTAAAGAGGCCGCTATAAATACCACTGCGGTCGGATAACTCTGGCTTAGTGGTACAGGATATGATCGAAAGGGTCAGAATCAAATAGAGGTATTTTCTCATGGGTTATTAATGTTTAACTTTTAGAAACTGAGTTCTTTTTTCTAGCTTCTATACTATATACCATTGGAAGTTTATTCCCAAGGTGTTTAATTCGATACTTTCCAGGTTCGGGTTCTACCGTAAAATTAAAACAGTTGTACGGGGAATAATCATATTCCTCTAGGGATATCACTTCAAGGCCATTGTTTATAAGACTATTCATTACTTCACCTATGCTGTGATTCCACATTACGTATTCAAGCGTAAGATTAGCATCCCTGTTTGCATAGGTTCCTGTTTCAGTTTCCACAATTGGCCCGGAATTGAAATAGTTATATTCCACTTTACTAAATTCATTATCAAACATCCAGACTACCGGATGAAACTCTACGAAAACAAGTTTGCCGCCAGGTCTCAAAAAATGAGAGATAACTTGCCCCCATTTGTTAATATCAGGTAACCAACCAATGGTGCCATAGGATGTATAAATAATATCAAATTCCTCCTTTAAATGATTAGGCAGATCATAAAGATCACAGCAAATAAATTTGGCGTCTATTTTTGTTTTCGATGCCAATTCTCCTGCTCTTTCAATAGCCTTATCTGAAAGATCAACCCCGGTGACCCTGGCTCCAAGCCTTCCTAAAGACAGTGTATCCTGACCAAAATGACATTGCAAATGCAATATATTTTGACCTTTTATATCCCCCAGAAGATTTAATTCAATGCTTTTAAGTGATGTTTTCCCATCGAGGAAACCTTTCATATCATAAAAATCAGACTCCATGTGAGTATCTGTCTTTCTGTTCCAGGAGGCCCTATTTATTTTAATATAGTCAGATTTCGAATCCATGTCATTCAGTTACTTTTTATTACCTTTTGAAGGTACTGTTCCTTTGTTATCCTGTAGTACAAAGAGTCTTCAATACCCTTGCAGCTATCATTTTTCCAGTAATCCATCGAAAGTTTTTCCAAAACTTTTATGGAGGCTTTATTTTGTCTGGCAACCCTGCCAATAATCTCTTTTAAATCTAGCTCTAAAAAGCCATATTCAAGACACGCATGTGCAGCTTCAGTGGCATAGCCTTTATTCCATTCTTTCCTAAAAAAGCGAAATCCGAGATCGACCAAATTTTGTTCGTTGAGCTTTAGTCCACACCAACCAATAAAGGAATTGGAGGCTTTTGTAATGACTGCCCATCTGCCAAATCCGTTTTTCTCATAATCCTTGTAATTAAGAAGAAATTCCTTCGCCTTTTCGACACTGGCAAATGGAGGATCGCCAGTATATTTTATAACTTCCGGATCTGAATTTAATTCCCACATACTTTTGGCATCATCAAGTGCGAACTCTCTGAGTATTAATCTGGGAGTTTCCGTTATAAGTTTTACGGGACGCTTCATTCCTTTAGCAATTTTATCACAAGCCCTATTTGTCCTAAATGGTAGATGTCGTGGTGTAACATTCCTTCAAGTACAAAAGAATAAGGATGGTTACCCTCAAATTCAGGATCATAGTACAATTCATCTAAAAAGCTATCAGCCTTATCTTGTATTAGCTCCAATAATTCCCGGAGCGTGCTATTATCCTCTTCCTGGATCTTATCCCAGCCAATAGCCTTTAATTCGTCATTTGACCTCCAATTATCCGGATGGGCATCTGTAAGTTCACCTCTACCGGTCTTTAATTTTATGATAGCATCCTTCCTCCATGAAATAATATGCGCCATAATTTCGGCAATACTGTGAACAGAGGAAAGAGGACGTACAAATAGCTTATTTTCGTCTACTTTAACTAACTTTTTTTTATAAGAAGGACCTGCCCAAATCAGACCATGATGAACTTCATGTAATTGTCTAATTATTGAATTTATTTGCTTATTCATAACTAGTTGATAATACGTATCTCTTAATGCGACGAATTATTTACAGAAATGTATCAAAGACCACAAAATTATGATATGATATCCAAAGGCTTCGTTTCTTTCCAATTACCCCGGGTAAAATCGGGGAAGTACTGCGGAGCGCCCTCATTAGCAACTGAGAGTTCACTTAAAGGAGAAACTGCACTCCAGAAACAACCTTCATAAACATTTTGATCAAGGGGCAAGCCATTTCTAAGACATTCAATAATCCGATAGACCATCATTCCATCCATGCCACCATGGCCACTTTCACTGGTAGTTGAGGATAAGCGTTTGTATAAAGGATGATCATATTTTTCATAAATCGCTGCAAGTTGCTCTCCTTGAGCCCATTGATGATGATTTTCGGTAATACCTTCAATACCTCCTTCTAAAGCTACCCGGGTGGGGAAACCAGCCAAGATTCCTTTTGTACCTTGTATCAAATTAAGTCTTGAATAAGGCCGGGGACTTGTTTCATCCCATTGTACCATAAGTGTTCGCCCGAGACTTGTCTTAATAATTGAGGTGTTCATATCACCTCCTTTGTAATCCAATTGATTCCATTGATGTTCCGGAGGATAATTTTCTTTGGCATATATGCCTCGACCAAGAGCCGGAGAGGAATAGGAGACTAGACTTTTAAAAGTGTCCTCCCCACGACCCAGATTCATATATTGAGCTACCGGCCCAAGACCATGAGTAGGGTAGAGGTTCCCGTTTCTTTTTGCATAATGGTAAGTACGCCAGGAACCGGTTCCGCGATCAACCTCATCCATCTGTGTCCTTAAATCATGAATATAAGCAGCCTCCCCGTGCAATAGCTCACCAACGAGTCCTAATCTACACATATTTAAAAATAGTAACTCGTCGCGGCCATAATTTACATTTTCCATCATCATGCAGTGCTTCCGTGTCTTTTCTGAGGTGTCTACAATCTTCCATAGCTCATCAATGCTAATAGCCAGGGGGACTTCAACAAAGGCATGTGCTCCCTTATTCATTGCTTCAATGGCCATTGGGGCATGATTGGCCCAATTTGTGGCTATAAAAACCATATCTGGTTTTACTTCTTTCAGCATCAATTTCCATTTGTCCTTATCGCCGTAATACGTGGCGATGTTTTGATGCCTTTGGCCATTTCCCATTTCAGTAACCACGGTAGCCCATTTAGTAGCAAGATCTTCGTACAAGTCACATATAGCAACTATTTCGGTCCCTGGCAGGGAGGCAGCGAATTGTAAATGAGCTGGTCCTCTGGCGCCTACTCCTATTACCGCGACCCGAACGGTCTTCAACTTGGGAGCGGCAAATCCACCCATATACATTGCACTTGTAGCACGAGTATCTTGTCCGTAACCGGTAAACGGTAAAGTAGTTGCCGCAGCCAAACCTGCTGCCGATAAAGAGGTCTTCTTAATAAAATTTCTTCTGTCAATGTTTTTCATCTAAATACATTTAGAATTCAAGAGGTAATTTACTGTTTTTTCGAGAAAAAGCGAGGCTACTGCACATTAGTTGTGAATTATCCCTTTGCTGTTCCAAGAAGATAAAGAATAATTCCGGGACCCGATTTTATCCTATTTATCTCCCAATCAAAACTGTCCTTATTTTCTACATGTTCTACGAGCCCTTGCATTTCCTTAACTGAATACGTGCGTAGAGAGGAAACTAACCCGTCCCACCATACAAAGAGGGGGACAATAGGGATTAAGTAAGTAAAGAGTATCCTGCCAATTTTAAAAGGCCGGATAAAAGGAGTAGTAAATAGGACCGTTATGGGTGAAAAAAACATCGCCAGTAAACTAGGTATACTTCGCTCCTGAGCTTCGAAGACCCCAATAGATGATCTGGAGTCTACGGCGTTCTGTAAAATCTGATGGGCATCTATTGGTTTAAAATGATGTAAGGATAAAAACATGGTTCTGAATCCCTTTAACTCTTTTGGAACTTCTCTGGCATCAACTGATTTTGTAGAATACTCGAAATTATCTGACTGTTGTTGAGTGTATTCGAAAGCCGGGATGTTTGGATAATAATCTGTCAAATGTATTTTTAAATCCGGATGATTCTTTTTAAGTTCAGAGTTTAACCACAGCAATCCACCCCCTCCTCCCGATCCAAGATCGATGATACGATTCTCCTTACTATGTTTAATCCCTTTTTCAATTATGGGAATAACTGGCTTATACATTTTGGTTTTATTTGATAAGAATTGCAGAAAGTCTGTTCCGTAATTTCTTAAGAAAACGGGGAACCAACTTTGATCTTCCAGTTCAAATAAATGAATCCTGCTCATGAAAAATAATTTGATTTAATCAGATGTGATTTTTTTGCGAGAATTAATGCCTCAGACCATATTAAATTGGTCATATAAAAATCCTTATTATTTTCAAGATAAATAAATTCCCTTAAATACAACATAGGACCACTTGGCAGGTAGTGTTAAAGAGTTATCTTCTTGTTTCTTCATTACCGATAGCAATATATTTTATTCTGCAAACATCTAATGGGTAATTGCTCTATTTATATTGTGTTTGAAAATGCCTTCATAAAAGGGAGTTGAATATGACTTTTATCATTTGTTATTCATAAATCTTAGAATACTTTAGAAGGATTAAAACAATATAAAAATAAAGCAACATGATAAAAAAAAGGATTTTGATCATGGGCGCTGCTGGCCGTGATTTCCACAACTTCAACACAGTTTACAGGAATAATGAAAATTTTGAGGTAGTAGCTTTTACTGCTGCCCAGATTCCTAATATCTTAAACCGTAAATACCCTGCCTCCCTTGCAGGGAAATTATATGCCGATGGCATTCCAATTTATGACGAAAAAGACCTTAAAGAACTAATTGTGGATTTGAAGATCGATGATGTTGTATTTTCATATTCGGATATTTCATATAACAATCTGATGCACAAAAGTGCCCTGGTCAATACTGCTGGCGCTAATTTTGTTCTTTTAGGCAGAAAAGAAACCTCAATTAAAAGTACTAAGCCAATGATTAGTGTTGGTGCTACCAGAACCGGTTGCGGAAAAAGTCAAACTGCCAGGCGATTAATTGAGATCCTTATTGAAAATGGACTCAAAGTAGTCGCAATACGGCACCCAATGCCCTATGGAGATCTTGAGGCGCAACGAGTACAACGCTATGCAGAACTCGATGACTTGAAAAAATACGACTGTACGATTGAGGAAATGGAGGAATATGAACCCCATATTGTTAGAGGAAATGTCATTTACGCCGGTGTGGATTATGAAGATATAGTAAGGGCGGCAGAAAATGATCCTGATGGTTGTGATATCATTGTATGGGATGGTGGAAACAATGATTTTCCTTTCTATGTACCTGATTTACATTTGACGGTTACTGATCCCCACAGAGCAGGACATGGAACGAAGTATTATCCGGGAGAAGTAACTTTGAAAATGGCAGACGCCGTTATCATTAACAAGATAGATAGTGCGCATCCCAAAGACGTTGACAAGCTGAGAAAAGTGATCAACAAAGCGGTTCCTGATGCTGTTGTAATTGATGCTGCATCTCCAATTAGTGTTGCTGATCCTTCGGTTATAAGAAATAAAAAAGTACTTGTGGTAGAAGATGGGCCAACATTAACGCATGGGGGAATGAAACTTGGAGCGGGTACACTGGCTGCAGAAAAATTTGGAGCTTCTGAGATCGTGGATCCCAGGCCATACCTTGTAGGGCAATTAAAGGATACCTTTGAGACTTATCCGAAAATTGGTAAATTATTACCAGCCATGGGGTATGGTGATGACCAACTGAGGGATTTGGAAGTTACAATAAATAGCTGCGATTGCGATGCCGTTGTTATTGGAACGCCCATAGATTTAAGCAGAATTATTAACATTAGAAAACCAAGTACCAGAGTTTTTTATAACCTTCAATCTATTGGTGAACCCAGCCTTGAACAAATAGTTGAGGAATTTTTAGTAAAACAAAATTTACAAGTAGGTTTAGAGGAAGTGGTTCATTAAGTATTTGGATGAATTTTCTACATTTCCAATAAAGTAAAGAGCGTTAACACGCTCTTTACTTATTTTGAATTTCATTTTGGTTCAAATGATAAATTAAGTTGCTGTAATCTTGCTTCTTTTTCAGGGGTTAAAGTAAAATATACCTCAATGACTCCATTTTTAGCTTCAATGTTAAAGCTACCCCGGAGTTGATTGTATGGTTGAAATTCTTCTGTATTAATAACCCCGCCGGCCTTGTCAAAAATTTCCTTTGCTTCGGCCATTCTGTGCGCACGTGATTTATCCATGAAAAAATTCTCGGCCAGAAGCTCCTTTTCCAATTCAGGACCCCATTCTTTAATTAATTGTATAACCTGTTGTTGGCGCTCCCTTAGAATATCTGATATAGGAAGTTTACGGGGTTCTAATTCCAAGGTCTCAAATAGTAATTTTTCAATTTTTTTAAGCGGCCATGGAGCCGTATAGGTAAGGTTACCGAAAGCCATTATCCCAACTCCATAATCAGGATAGAAAACATAATTACTTCCGAAACCCGGTAAGGCACCTCCATGCCTGACCAACTTCAGGCCTTCACAATTGGTATGGATCCCTAATCCGTATCCGTATCCGGATACAGTTGCACATGGTTTCTCATTAAAATCCGTGGCTCGGGTATTTAATCCGGAGAATTGAGGCGTATGCATCTCCCTCAGCGAACTGCGTTTTAAAGGTCCCTTATCTTCATCACTCCTGGGCGGCCAGGCAGAAAGGTGAAAACTAACATATTTACTAAAGTCTTCTATAGAAGTTATTAATCCTCCCATGGCACCATAAGATCCGTCATGAAGCATGGGTTCCAATTTCCATTGATCATCTTCCCATCGGTAACCTATTGCCAATTGTTCCTTAGGAATTTTATCATATTCCCAATAGGTATGCTTCATTCCAAGAGGAAGTAAAATATGCTCTTTGATATATTGTTGATAGGGCATTCCGGAAACGCGACTGATTATATTACCCAACAAGGCATATCCGGTATTACTGTATTCAAATGTATAGGAGGGAGGGTTGGAAAATGTAATACCTTCATTAAGAAGGTTTATGAGCATTTGATCAGGCTCATCCAATTGACGGTCACCCCACGGGTTATCCTCAGGAAAACCGGCGGTCATGGTCATCAGGTTTTCAATATCTATAATGGGAGAGTCGGATGTAAGGTATTCCAGACCTGACATTTCAGGGATATAATCAGCGACCGGATCGCTAAGAGATAATTTCCCTTCATCCCTGAGTTTCACTATCGCCATAGCTGTAAAACTTTTACTCATGGATGCTATACGAAATGCAGACCCGGTAGTTGCCGGAAGTTCCTTCGAAATATCGAGCAGCCCAGTGGCTGAGGAAACTACCAGATTATTATCCACAACAATGCCGTAAGCCACCCCAGGAATTTTACGCTCTTTAGAATGCTCCTCTATCAGTTTCTGAATTTCTGCAGAAATGCTCTTTATCTTTTCCACACGATCATCGGACTCAAAAACAGGTGCCTTGTAAGCAACTGAAACGGTTCTTGATTTCGTAACTACTTTTTGTTCAGAATTTTGAGGTGATCTACATGATATAATCAGGCAAATTGATAAAAGTTGAATAAGATGGATTTTGGCAATTTTCATCAGATGTATTTTTTACTTATCAATAATCATTTTCATATAAGCTTAACCTATTATGCAGCTTATTTAATTCATTTTGTAAACTATCTATTTTTTGCAGCAAATTGAAAACTGCATCAATACCCTCAGTATTTATATTCAATTCCTGGTGGATTCGAATCATTTTTTCCACATCACTAATTTTATCCTGATGAAGATAGGAAGTTTGTTCCAGGGTGGTGATACTAATTAAGCCCTCTTCATGGAGCTCATCAAAAAATGAAATTTCCACACTATAATGTTCACATAACTGAACAATTGGTATAAAATCTTTTAGCTCCATATCTATCTTAGTTTTGCCAATTCCTTAATTAATTCCTTTTCCTTATCTGAAAGATTGGTTGGCGTTTTTATCTGATACGTAATGTAAAGATCACCAAACTGACCTTCTTTTTTATAAACCGGAAAACCTTTGCCTTTTAATTTTACCTTAGTCAGGTTCTTTGTTTCCGGCTTCACATTTAGCTTTACTTTTCCATCAAAGGTGTCAATAACTACTTCTCCTCCCAATAAGGCTTTATACAAGTCCAGATCAATTGTGGTGTAGAGGTTGTCTTTATCACGTTTAAATTTCGAGTGATTAGAGATAGAGAATTTAATATTTAAATCTCCCCTTGGGCCGTCATTAATCCCTTCGCCGCCATGCCCTTTAATTTTAATTACCTGACCGTTTTTTACACCCGCAGGAATAGTTAACCTTATATTTTTGCCATTAACTGTAAGAGTACGTTTGTGTGTCCTGTAGACATCTTCCAATTCAAGCTGCAGTTCCGCATTGTAGTCCTGTCCTCTAAATTGTACATTTCTTCTTTGACTTCGTGCGGCTCCTCCTCCAAACATGGAACTAAAGAAATCTGAAAAGTCTTCTTCCGAATATTGGCCAGGACCTCTCTGCCGTGTACTTCTATGATGTTGCTGCTGCTGCTGTGCTTTTTCAAATTCTTCGGCATGTTTCCAGTCCTTCCCGTATTTATCATATTTTTTACGATTTTCAGGGTTGCTTAGCACCTCATTCGCTTCATTAATTTCCTTGAATTTCCGCTCTGCTTCTTTGTCGTCCGGATTCAGGTCGGGATGATATTTTCGGGCCATTTTCCGATATGCTTTTTTTATGTCATTTTCCGTGGCCTTTTTATTTATACCCAGAATTTTATAATAATCAATGTAGGTCATTTATTTTTCTAAAATTATTATTGTCAAAGGGTTAGAATTTATTTATTAATCGGTGTTAACTGATTTACTTCCCTTTTAAGCGCTTTATTCCAACTATGATAATAATTGTAATCAGTATCAGGAAGAATAGAGTTGTCGACAGGCTCTTTATTAGCGTAAAAAAGTTGGTTATATTGATTTGTGTAATTGATAGGTCTGGATAATCATACAGCATGGTGATTATTCCAATATTCTCCAAATAGTCAGCTACTCCTGCTATCATGGGTATCAGGCATAAATAGAAAAAGTGTGTATTTAATTTATCCAATTTTTTCAGGAAATAACCAATTAACAACGAATAGGTTATACCGAAAAGCAAAGGATATATCATATCAACGGGAATCTGATTATATAAATAAGCTTCACGGCCTTCTTCTCCAAGTTTGTTGAAAAGTTCGTTTACATATTCAAAATCATATCCCTGTGGCATCATATCCAACAATTTCATTCCACCAGAATAGGCAACGGTTTTTGGAATGGTAACAAAAAGCATAAATGCATAAACCAGATTGGTAAGAAAGAAAAGTATAGCAACTTTTTTCCCGGATAAATTTTCAGATATGATTTTTCTTAGCTTATTCACCAGACATTGAATTTGAACTAATTATGTTTCTGCAAATTGGTTTTTATCGGCATTGACACACTTAAAGTTTCTACTTAACTCTTATTATAGTAACAATAAATTCCTTGATCATTTGGATGCCAAACACTATTATTAAAGGTAAAAAAATAGTTTGGTTTATTCGCTCTAATTATCAATACATAGTATTGTTATTTGCCGAAGTCTCAGGTATTTGTTGCATGGAATCCCAGTGCTCTACAATTTTTCCATTGGCATCAAACCTAAAGAAGTCCATGGTAACATATTCCTCGCTGTCAGGCCAAATTTGACGTGTATGAAGAGCTACCAGATTACCTTCAGCCACAGATCGCACAAATTCAATTGATTTATCGGGGTATTCACTAGCCATCCTATTGAAATAATCAATAAAGGGTTGAGTCCCGTCCCCAACCAACGGGTTATGTTGTATGTATTCTGCACCTACGTATAATTCAACTGCTTTTTTAGGATTACCGTTATAGGCCATTTTGTAAAATGCTATGGCATTTTCTTTGATTTGTTTTAAAGTTGCTCCCATTTCTGAAGATTTTATTCATTAGATAGTGGTACAAACCTCGCTTTTAAATCGGGATCTTTCATATCCTTGTCTAAAGGATACATAGGCCTTAGAATATTTTTATATCCCAGTCGGTCCAGGTCCTGATCTACTCCTCCTGGTGTAAGTGCCATGATCCAGCCGCCCCTCATATTATATAATTCCGGTACCAGATAACCTATTTTAACGATAACTATATCAGATTCCCGCGGATTCAATCCCAAGCGGGTAAAATCGGCTTCTTTATGATATGGTTTACGCTTTTTGGTTACAATAACATCCACGCTGCCAACTCTGACAACTACTTCGGTTT
>Ga0209013_10003767_pt1 | contig 13372 bp, 11 predicted proteins | sample Cruoilmetagenom2_FD_187291 | JGI IMG/M metagenome (GOLD analysis project Ga0209013, IMG submission 187291) | Oil polluted marine microbial communities from Coal Oil Point, Santa Barbara, California, USA - Sample 2 (SPAdes) (version 2) | ecosystem: Environmental > Aquatic > Marine > Oil seeps ... | reverse complement strand
ATAAAAATCCTGCCCTAATGCGAAGACCTTCTGACGCATCTGGTAGCGGGTGGCACTGCCACCGCGCCCGAAGGTTTGTCTTTCCTCTTGGCGCCGTTCTCGTCGTCTAGCAGTCATTATTATCACTCCTTTTGGTTAAAAAAATTGGAAGTTTGGTGCGAGGGCGGATTCTGAATTCCTTATCCAGCAAGGTGACCTCAATGACTGATTATACTATGGTGAGCTTCTTTTCCCTTGTTTAGAGCCTAGGGATTTCGAGCTCAACTTTTGATTAATTTCAGGAAAACTGGTTATTGGCGCATCATCGGCGCTCAAACCGGCGAAAGCGCGCAGCATAAATACCTGATCGCCAATCTTAGCAAGATCAATGGCACGGCGTTTGTCACTGTTGACGATCAACTCAGTGGCCTCTCGTAAATCGAGTGAAACGCCCAAATCGTGGGCCATGGCATTACCAGTGCCGCCTGGCAGGATCGCCTGGGGCACACCCGTGCCCAGCAGGCCGTTGGTAACTTCAAGATGAAACATCCTGGCGAAGGCACAAACGAACTGGCCTTCGCCAAGACGGTGATGAGATTATTTATTGACGCGCCATAGCAAAACTGAGGCGTTGTTCGGGCGTGATCAGGTGGCTGTGGTCATCCAGGCAGTTAGCATGGCGATTTGTGGACAAAATAGGTTACTTCATCTCTGAATCGAGTGTCTACCGCATCTTGAAGGGCTTTGACCTAGTTCAGAGTGCTGCCTTTGAGATGGTTCCTGCCAAGGACAAGTTCGAGAAACCTACCAAACGGGTTCATGAACTCTGGCAGACCGATTTCACCCACTTCAAGGTCTTGGATTGGGGTTGGTACTACCTGTCCACAGTGCTGGATGATTATTCCCGCTACATTATCGCCTGGCAGTTGGCTCCCACGATGGCTGCCAGGGACGTGGAAGACACCCTGAAGATGGCACTTGAGCTTACTGGTCTTGAGTAAGCCAGAGTCCGCCATCGTCCAAGATTGCTCTCTGACAACGGTCCGGCTTACCTTTCCAAAGATCTCAAGATGTTCCTCAAACGCAAACACATCGATCATATTCGTGGTGCCCCTTATCATCCCATGACCCAGGGCAAGATCGAACGCTACCATCGATCATTGAAGAATATTGTCAAACTACAGCACTATTACAGCCCGACAGAACTGAAAGAAGCCATCGCTGATTTTGTCGATTATTACAATAACCAGCGGTATCATGAATCCCTTGATAATATGACACCCACTGATGTTTTTTATGGAAAAGAGGAGGAGTTGAAATCCAAACGAGAGAAAATCAAGCAAGAAACGATGGCCTTACGCCGCAAGCAGAACTTGGTATTTGCCGGTGTATAATCAATTCTTGGTGAGGGAAGTCTCCATTACATTCTAGGTGTTTTTGTCCCACTTTGTTTGAAGACGTACACAAAAACCTTTGAACCGGCACACGATGATGAATCATTTAAAATCAGCGTTAGAATTTATAGATTTTGAGAATGTGCTACCGGATGATCATATAACCATTTGAAATATCGATTTAAATGAGCAGAATTGGCGTATAAGGGAACGTCCAAAATCAGAGGGCTAAAAGATGAGAAGATAGCTATTGATCAACGCGCCGAGTTCATATCAAGGATTATCGATGTCCTGATGCGGAATTGAAAATGCCGAGTGGTAAACTTGGCTTATATAAGGAGAAAAGAGACAATGTACGATGATCTTAAAGATAAACGTGTAGTGGTCACCGGCGGTGCCAGCGGAATCGGATTGGCGACTGCCAGACGATTTGTCAATGAAAGCTGCCAGGTGGTTATCCTGGACTGCAACCAGGAGACACTAAACAAGGCTCAGTCTGAACAGCCAAAGTTTGCAGGTGGGGTATGTACAGACGTAAGCAGTCCGGATGAAGTGGAAGCTGCCTTCAAGGAAATAGACCAAATCATGGGCGGTATCGATATTTTGATATCTAATGCAGGTATCAGTGTACGCAAACCATTTACCGAAACTGACTATGGTCAGTGGTCAAAAATTATGCGTGTCAATTTAGACGGAATGTTCTTATGTACCAAAGCGGCCATTGACCGCATGAAATCGCAACAATCCGGGGTGATATTATTCACTGCATCAACAAGCGGACTTGGGGCAAATCCTAACTATGCAGATTATAGTGCATCAAAAGCCGCTGTCATTAACCTGGCCAAAACAATTGCAGTGGAGTGTGCGCCTTGGCTCAGAATCAATTCGGTCTGTCCGGGTTATGTAATGACGCCCATGCAAAAAGCCGAGTACACCGCTGAAATGATTGATGAGATCAACAGCTATATCCCCATGGGACGTCATGGGGACCCTGATGAATTGGCCGCTGTATTTGCCTTCCTGGCTTCTTCCGAAGCATCCTATATTACGGGTGCAACCATAATAGCGGATGGCGGAGAGTTATCAGGGGGGTAAGAGCTAATAGAGGCGCAAGGTGAGTGACAATCGTCCTATTGTATTGTCAATGCCTGCACAGTGAAATTGTAAATTTATTTGCAGTTGTGCAGTGAGGATGTCATGTAATAAACAACTGGAAACTCTTAAAAACAGGAGAAATAGAACATGTATCATTTTGGATATGGATCTAATCTAAGTATCAAATGTGTCCACGAAGAGCTAATCCCGGACGCTAAGTTTGTCATGAAGGGATATTTACCCAATTTTGAAGTATCGTGGCCGTTCTGGTCAGAAGAAGAACAGGGGGGCTATAGCGGCATCATGGAAGCTCCCGGTGAATTAGTTTACGGTGCGCTTTACGAAGTGACCGAAGAGGAACTCATCACCATGGATAATTTGGATTGTTACAAAGATTTGTATAAAAGGGAGACTTATTTAGTGTTGGGTGAAGACGGTAAATGGCATAAGGGAGATCTATACCGGGTGATTGATCCCAAAGGCCCCTTCCCACCCTCACGCGACTATGTGGATATTATGCTCGAAGGTGCGCGGGATCTTGGACTGGATCCTGAATACATTAATAAAATTGAGGAATTTCACAAACAATCCCAATAAGGTACGGCACACGTGATACTGGCTTTGCGGCATCAAATGCAGGCAAAGCCAGTATCATATGTTATCTTCGACCAAAGTTTAATTCTAAGGATTTCTCGCATGGATTTTTCGTTGTTTTATCAGAAAGTTCAATCAATTCTTGAAACTGAACTGCCGTCCGGTGCTTCAATAATAAAAGAAGGCCGCGGTATTGCCGAAAATATTGAAATCGGTCGTACCGCTTTCATGGATAAAATGGGCGTCAACTCAGAGCTGGAATATAAACGGCAATGCATTCAAAACCAGCAAATCATGTATCACGCTCATATTGGAATGAATACATGGCAGGATACGGTTGAAGCGTTAACTTATCTTTATAAAACTGCTGAAGAATCAGGTTCTGTAGTTGACAGGGCTGGCATTTGCCTGGACCGACGCATGGCTTTACCTAAAAACCAACGCAACAGGATACCGGCTGAAACCGGTCCTGAGTTAAATACCCCATCGCAGTGGCAACAAGTTGGGCAGGTAGTGCCTATACAACCTCATATGGGCGATTTCATGATCGGATTTCCCGCTTCGGTTGAAAACACAGTCCAGGCATTAAAAGCGGGTGTAACGACCATTGGGAACCTTTCGCAATTCTTTGCTCATGAAGTTCCCCTATGGACCGACAAAGTGACTACCACCGTTGAAACAACCAAGGCTGTCTCAACCATGGGAGCGATGAAGAAAAACGGCACACTGGTTCATTCCTATCTGGAAGATGGTTACCCGGCACTTTTTAGAGATTGCGCAACTGTAGCGGGATGGGCTTTTTTAGAGCGATATATTGTTGAACAACTTCTAAATGCAAAGCTATCCCACTGTATTGGCGGGTTGACCAGTGATCCTTTGAAACGAGCGGCATGGGTGTTTACCCTCAATGAGATCCATGATCATGATTGCATCGGCTCTATGATATATGGCGATACCATCAATTTTGGGATCGATTTTGACCAGAATCGGGGATTGGTCGCCGAGTATCTCATGTGGGATATCATCACCCAACTGGAATGCCCTACTGGTAATGCAGTGCTTCCGTTGCCTGTTACAGAAGCAATTCGAATACCCTCTGCTGAAGAAATTGTCGAAGCTCAGTGGCTTGGACAGGGAATAGAGCAAACAGCCCGAAGGTTGCGACCTCATGTCGATTTTACTTCTTCCTACGAATTGTCAGCAAAGCTGTATACCGCCGGAAAAACAGTTTTTGAAAATGCAATTGACGGATTTAAGGAAGCGAAAGTGAATATTAATGATCCCGTCCAAATGCTATATGTGCTGAAGATGTTAGGAGCTTCTGATTTCGAAGAGATGTTTGGCGCCGGTACAATTGATAACGATTCCTCAAAAGGGCGTCAACCCCTGATTCCAACAGATGTGTTTGAAATGTCGCAACGTGTTATTAATGAAAACGAGCACATCTTTGACAATCCCCGATCAAGATGCCAGCTGGAGGGACGGAAGTTCTTAATTGCTTCAACGGATGTACATGCATACGCCGTTACAATCATCCATGAGCTTCTCTCCAAGACCGGAGCGGAAATAACCAATTTGGGAGCCGAAATCAATCCCGACCAGATTGCTGAAGCAGCAAAGTCAGGTGATGTGGAAGTAATTTTGATCAGCACTCATAATGGAATGGCATTGGAATATGCCAATCGTTTGAAAACAGAGCTAGACAGGCAAAAGGTGGATGTTCCGGTTGTCATCGGAGGAGTGCTCAATCAAAAAGTGGAGGGAGCGGCTTTACCAGTTGATGTCACCACAAACCTTAAGGAGCTGGGATTTTACCCAACCCCCAAGCTGGGACATAGTTTTAAAAATCTGCTTGAACATCACACAACAGTGAAATAGCAATAGACTGGCTATAGTTATTAGGAGACCGTAATGGCTTTAAATAATAGAAAAATCGCCTTCATCGGCGCAGGTCACATAACAAATATCCTTTTGGATAATCTGGTTAAGGCGGAAAAAATATCCTCCCATCTTCCAATTGTTAGTGATCCCGATAAATGCAAACTTCAGCAACTTGGTGAGAAGCACAAAATCAAGATGGCGCAGGATAATAGTGACGCTACCAATAAAGGGGACTTTATTTTTATCAATGTTCCCCCTCAAGTGACTGGAGATGTCATCGCTGAATTGAGACAAAAGCAGTTTCCGAAAAACAAGCTCATTGTTTCCCTGGCTGCCGGAATATCGATCAATGCATACGATAGCCTTGGGAATGAAATACCCGTCGTCAGAGCATTACCTAACCCCCCCAGCCAGGTTGGGATGGGAATTGCAGCTTTGTGCTTTAATGCATATGTCAATGATGAACAAAAAAATGATATTTTTGAGCTTTTTTGTTCATTAGGAGAATATGTCGTTCTAAGGGAAGAACATATCAATGCTGTAACGTCTTTGAGCAGTCCTGCTGCGACCTATCTGTTTTTTCAATCATTGATCGATGCAGGTGTGAGAGCGGGTATCGATAACAAGACTTCCACAAGAATTGTTTACCAGACCATAGTAGGTGCAATGGAGGTTTGGAAGCAAAGGCAAGTTTCACCGAATGAATTGCTATCGGAAGCAAGCACTCCGGGAGGAATCTCCATTGAAAGCATCTTCACACTAGAACAATACAGCTTTAGAGCCGCGCTGAATGAAGCAATCAACCAAGGTACTTTAAAAGCCCAGGAATTAGGTGATGCGGTTCAGAACACAGAAGCACCGAAGGGCTTTGTGATGTGACATCGAGGGATTCTAAAGTACTCCATGTACCAAAGGATGAATAGCCGCTTTTTCAGTGTGTATCGGTGATAATGTAATCCCTTCAATGCAAAAAGAAGTAGCTAAAAAGTTGATAGCATACTGCAATAGAGGGCCACAATTGCAGTATGCCTTAATCTTGGTAACGAAACACCCCCGCGGGTAGGGGGTAATGAAAGCTATCCCCTGTATTAGCACCCCCACCGCGACTCGAACGCGGGCTTCTGCCTCCGGAGGGCAGCGCTCTATCCACTGAGCTATGGGGGCGGTTGTAAAGGGGATTCTACCACGCAGGGTGGGAAAAGTTATGGTTAATAAAGAACGGGTAATAATTAATTGTTAATGGTTATCCCCCGAGTGAAAAAGCTGCGAATTGACAACCATCGACTGGCAACTGAATGCTGAAAACTGAGAACCGATTACTACTTATTCCTGGAAAATGATCCTCATCCGGTGCACGCGTGCTGCCAATGGATCGTAGCCCAACTCGTCGACGACTTCCTCCGGTCGAGCGGTGGCGCCCTCACGAGCGGAAAGTCGTGCGAACAGGCGCTGGCATCCGTCGGAATCTTCCGACATCAGGTGCAGGTCCTCGATCAGGGGGCGAAGGTCGTACGCCTTTCCACGCCGCTCGCGTGGCAGTTCCTGTGCATCGAGCAGTGTCCGCACTCGTTCTTCAAGATCAGCGAAAGGATCTAAAAATGTGATTTCGATTTCCGATGCGAGCAGCTGCGACTGGAGAACGGGTGCCTTGAGATCAACCTCGTAGATCTGGTTGACTTGAAGACCTGGCGGCAGCGCGGATTCAAGCACTGGCGCGATTTTTTCTAGTGAGAGTTCTTCTTCAAGCCGCACGTCGATCACCTCGCTTTCGCTCGTGAATCCCAGCGGCAGAGCGGATGCCAGGTTGATCTTAGGGCGCGGGTTGAAACCCTGACTGTACGCCAGGGGCAGCTCAGCGCGGCGCAGGGTGCGTTCCCAGGCTCGGTGCAGGTCCAGATGGCTGGTGTAGCGCATGGCGGAAGTTTTGGAGAACGTGATTCGGATTCGCATGCTCATTTATAATATGTGGATCTCGATATCTGGCAAAGTGATAAGTGATGAGTAACAAGTAAAATCTAAATACGCGTTACTCATCATTCGTCACTATTCACCGATCACTTCAATCTCATTGCTATGAATGGCGCCTAACGGCGTAATTTCACTGACCTTGATCCGTTTCGACTTCACCTCCGGGCACTGCCAGACATCTCCGGGATTGTGCCTGCGCATATCGGCGAAAGTAGGCAGGATGCCGCAGGCAAAGCAGCGCTCGCGGCAGTCGACCCGCGTGCGTCCCTGCAGGCTCCACAGGTAATCTTCGGTGAGGAACTTCTTGCGGACGGTTGTGCTCAGGTGATCCCATGGGAATACCTCATCGATGGGCCGGTCGCGGTAGGTGTAGAATTCGTGCTGCAATCCGACCGCGTCGAATGCCTCCATCCAGACGTCGAAGCGGAAATGTTCGTTCCAGGCGTCGAATCTGGCGCCCAGCTTCCATGCCTGGTAGACCACCTCCGCCATGCGGCGGTCGCCGCGCGAAAGCCAGGCCTCTAACAGGGTGTCTTCGGGTGGGTTCCAGTTCAACTTTAAGTTACGGCCGCGCAGCTCACGCCTCAGCAGTTCCTGTTTGGCCAGGATCTGTTCGGCGCTGTCGCAGGGCACCCACTGGAAGGGGGTGTGCGGTTTTGGTACGAACGTGGATACACCAGCGGTGACTTTGGCTCGTTTGCCGACCAGTTTGCGACCTTCCGCCTGGACCGCTTTACACAACTCAACGATAGCCCGTACGTCTTCAATCGTCTCGGATGGGTGACCGATCATGAAATACAGCTTGATATTTGTCCAGCCGCGCTCGTAAATAGCACGCGCCGTGTCCAGAATTTGCTGGGTGCTGACCGGTTTGTTGATAATTTCCCGCATGCGTTCGGTGGCCGCTTCGGGCGCCAGTGTAAACCCGCTGCGCCGGGTATCTTTCAGGGCGTCCATCAGTTCCACAGAGAAAGATTCGATGCGCAGTGAAGGCAGCGAGACGGAAAGATGGCGTCCATCGAACTCTGCGCTTACTTTATTAATTAATTCGAGGGCATGCGTATAGTCAGATGAAGAGAGCGAGAGCAGGCCGATTTCTTCGAAGCCGGTCTTGGCCAGGGCTTCGTGGATGGCCTGGATGACCTCGTCCACAGGGCGTTCGCGCACCGGGCGCGTGATCATGCCAGCATGGCAGAAGCGGCAGCCGCGGGTGCAGCCGCGCATAATTTCGATCGGGATGCGGTTGTGAACGGTGTCGATGTTTGGCACGATCAGGTCCGTGGTTGGCGGCGGCAGTTTTGCCAGGATGCGTTTGATGATTGGCAGCGGGACATCATCTACCTGTTTTTCAATGTGTGAAAATGTACCGTCCTCAAAATATTCTGCTTGGTATAAGGATGGCACATACACGCCCCAAATCTGGCTCAATGCGTGTAGTAAATCAGGGCGTGGTTTATGGCTGGATTTCCAGGCTTGGTGGGCGTCCACGATCTCCTGGATTACATCTTCTCCTTCTCCGATCACAAAGGCGTCGATGAAGGGGTGCATGGGCTCCGGATTGAACGTAGCGTGCCCGCCTGCGATGATGAGCGGGTGTTCTTCCGTGCGTTCGTTGGTGAAGATCGGAATTCCGGCCAGGTCCAGGACGTTGAGCGTGTTGGTATACAGGGTTTCATAAGGCAGTGAAAACCCGACGATATCAAATTCTGAGAGCGCTGTTTTACTCTCCAACGAATAAAGTGGTATCCCATTATCTCGCAGTGCGCTTTCCATGTCCGACCAGGGAGAAAAAGCGCGTTCTGCCAGCGCATCAGGACGCTGGTTGAGTAGATCGTACAGGATAGCCACCCCCAGGTTCGACATACCCAGATCATAAATATCCGGGAACACCAGGGCGACGGTCGATTTTACGCTGCCCCAGTCCTTAATGACCTGGTTCAATTCGCCGCCCGTGTAACGCCCCGGCTTCTGGACAGTGGGCAGGATACGTTCTAATTTGGTTTGTATTTCTTCACGTGAGTAAGTCATATGACTTCGATTATAACAAAATAAGCCAATATTTGGACAATTTAAATCCATATTAGAAACTCGCCCTCAACACAGAGGGCGAGTTGATGTACTTAAGCGAAATTATTTATTATTATTCAAAAATCCAGCGATCGTTTTCCCGTTCCCAGGAGACCAGTTCATCTGGTGTGAACCACAGAGCGACTTCCTTGGCCCCGTTTTCGACCGAATCTGATGCATGCGTCAGATTGCGTCCGACTTCGAGTGCGAAATCGTGTCGGATTGAACCCGGTGCGGCTTCCACCGGTCGCGTGGCGCCCATCGTTTGGCGGATGGCTGCCACTGCGTTGGGACCTTCCCAAACCAATGCCATAACGGGCGCTGATGTGATGTAGCGGATCAATGGTTCATAAAATGGCTTCCCTTTATGGATCGCATAATGCGTCTCCGCAAATTCAAGACTAACTACTAAAAATTTTGCTCCCACTAATCGTAATCCGCGCTTTTCCAAACGCGAGATGACTTCGCCGATAAGTCCGCGTTGAACACCATCGGGTTTGACGAGTACTAAACTTTTTTCCACGACTGCCTCCGAAAAATTATAATTGCGTTGGTTTTGTGTCTTCTTCGTCGATGGGCACTTCCTCCAGGCTGTCTACAATGCGCCCTTCGGCTGGGTCATCAACGTGATCTAATTCAGGTTCGGTGGTTACGTTTTTGTCCAGATTCTCTGAAAGTCCAGCAGAAGTGCTCTGGGATGCCGACTCGAGATCACGAATCCAATCTGGTAACGAGTCCAAAGATTCCGCATTGTTGTAAATTGTGTCAGAAACTTTTGGTATCCGTTCTTCATTGTTGGGTGGTTCGATCCCATCGGTCGGGGTCCCCCGCTCGAGACGTTCAAGACTAACGGCGATATCGGACACCCGTCCAGAATTTGGTTTATCCCGCGTAATGAACATATAATACGGGTCGAGCCCCTGAACCCTTTTCAGGTAATCGCTGCGGTCCTCCACAGGATCATCATCTTTTGAATTTTCAATCAGGATGCGGTTGGCGTCCAGGCTGTTTGGCAGATGGGTGAGTATGGACGTGCATATCTGGACGGCATCTTTACCACGTCCTACCTGATGATAGGTGCGTGCCAGAACGACTTGCAGATCGAGCCGGTTGACCTCTTCAGTTATTGCGGACTGCAGTTCTGCTATCGCCTGAGGGTAAAGGTCCCCTTTAATGTACATGTGCGCCAGTGCACCGCGTGTTAATAATACTCTTGGGGGTTCGATACCGTCTCGTTGACCGTACAGACGGTGCAGTTCACTCTGCAGGATACGGTTTGCAGGTTGGATCTCAAAAGCACGCTGCATGTGCCAGATGGCATCATCTAGCTCGCCACCGTGCTCGCGTATTACACTCATTCCGATGTGCGCTACCATATCATCAGGCAATACAGAGAGCACACGCTGAAAGAGATCGGACGCTTCCTCGTAGCGATCAATTTCAAGGTACCCTGTTCCCAGCAGCCGGTAAGTATCGACATGTCTTGGGTACACTTTCAGGATATGTAAACAGTGATCGATCGCGGCCTGTGCCTGACCATTTTCGATCATCTGGTTGATTTCCTGGTTATAACCTCTCAGCGATATTGTAGCCATGGTTTTGTCGTTGCCAAGTATGCCTTATTAAGTGCAAAGTTGCAAGTGGGATATTGATTTAGGAACCAGTTAAAAGCATATGCTGCGGGTGGAACTACCCGCAGCATAACCCAGTACAGTATTTATTCAGGTTGGATGGTGAGTACGCTAATCGCCCGATGCGAGTGAATCAATCTTGACTTCAGGCACGGCTTTCTTGCTCTGCAAATATGCCCAGACCAATGCAGCAAAAAGTACAGCGGCGACCGCCCAGCCTGCCAGACCAAGCGGCCAGTACGCAACGATGATCGGCGCCACAATAACAGACACCAGGTTCACGACCTTGATCATAGGATTCAGGGCAGGTCCGGCTGTGTCCTTCATTGGATCGCCGACAGTATCGCCGACAACTCCGGCTTTGTGACGTTCGGAGCCTTTTCCAAGATTGTTTTCCGGATCTCGCGGTTCATCTTCGATCAGTTTCTTGGCGTTATCCCATGCCCCGCCGGTGTTGTTCATGTAAACTGCAAGCAACTGGCCAGAGAGAATCAGACCCGCAAGGAATCCTCCCAGGGCTTCTATACCCAAAACCAGGCCCACGAGGATGGGTGGGATGACTGCCAGCAAGGCCAGCGAGACCAACTCTTTCTGCGCTGCCATCGTTGAAATCATAATTGGTGTGCGATAGTCCGGTTTCACAGTGCCTTCCAGCACACCCAATTTAAATTGACGGCGTACTTCCAGTACGATAAGTGCGGCTGCACGGCTGACTGCTGCGATGGCGAACGATGAGAACAGCCAGGGAAGTGCACCTCCAAGTAACATCCCTATAAAGACCTGCGGCACCTCGATATGAATACCAATGGAGCGGATTTGTTCTGCCAGGGGAACACCGAGTGCTTCCTGGGCGAGGCTGGTATCAACTAAAAAGGACCCGAATAACGCGACAGCAGCGATGACAGCCGAGCCGATAGCCACACCTTTTGTGATCGCTTTGGTGGTGTTTCCAACAGAATCCAGATCGGCCAGCGTCTTGCGCGCTTTGACGGTCGCTTCATCATCCTGACCGCTCCAGGACATTTCTCCAATACCGTTCGCATTATCGGATATTGGCCCAAATGAGTCCATCGCGACGTTGTTTCCAGTCAGCGTCAGCATGCCGATACCCGTCATCGCAACACCGTACAGGATGAATGTTGTTTGATCGATAGGGTCCATACCAGGAATTGTCCCGAAGATGGCGATCGCAGCAGCAATAGCGCCCGCGATGGCAAGGACTGCCCAAACGGTGGATTCGTACCCAACGCTGATGCCTTCTAAAAGCAGTGTGGCTGTACCCGTGTCGGCAGATTTTTTTATATCCTTGACCGGTTTATTGTGCGTCCCGGTGAAATAATCGGTGACGCGGTCGATCAAAATTGCCAGCAGGACCCCGACTGCCACCGCAAGTGGCGTTCGCCACCAGCCTCCCCATTCGGCGATTTCTGGGTTGTTCATATAAAGGAACGCGGCGCCGAAAAAGAGCACCACGGAGATGCCGGCCGAGGTGAGATAACCTCTGAAAATGGCCGACATGGCATCGCCTGGCTTATCAGGAACGCTGCGAACAGCGTATGTCCCAAAGATGGATGCCAGAACCCCGATCCCACGTACAACCAGTGGGAAGATGATCCACTCTAGCTGGCCGGTAATGTGCCAGAGCGCCAGCCCCAGGATTAACCCGGCCACGATGGTCACCTCGTATGATTCGAATATATCGGCGGCCATTCCGGCACAATCTCCCACGTTATCGCCCACCAGGTCTGCCACGACTGCTGGATTGCGAGGATCATCCTCATCGATACCTGCCTCGACCTTTCCGACCAGGTCAGCGCCCACATCTGCGGCTTTCGTGTAGATGCCTCCACCGACCCGCATGAACAATGCGATCAACGTTCCGCCGAACCCGAATCCCAGCAGGGCATCTGGCGCAGCGATACCGAGCAAAATGAATATTATGGTTCCACCAAATAAACCCAGACCATCGGTAAGCATTCCTGTGATCGTACCGGAGCGGTAGGCAATTTGCAGTGCCTCATCAAAATTGTTCCGTGAAGCCGATGCGACGCGCACACTACCTTGTACAGCCATGCGCATACCCAGCTGTCCAACTACCAGAGAGAATGTTGCTCCCAAAACGAAAGCAAAGGCTCGCGAAAAGCCGATGATCAATCGTACCTGGTCTTCACTGGACCCTTCAAAGCGCTCGATGGCTTCCGGTGAAGGTGGCACGATGTAAACCGATAGGAAGAGAGCGATCGTCAGGATAGCGATCACCGGAAGTATGGTTTTCAGCTGGCTCACCAGGTAAGCATCTGCACCATCACGGATCGCTCCCCATACCTCCTGCATTTTTTCTGTGCCTTTGTCTTTTTTTAGAATTTGGTGGCGCAGATATACTGCATACAGCAGGCCAATAATGGCGATTGCCAGCACGCTCCAGATGGCTATTTGCTCGAATGTGGTTAATCCATACATAAAGGTGATTCCTCCCAGCAATTGGTCAGTATAGTTGGGCTTAAAGCGTAAACTTTCTCCTCCCCATTTGGTGGAGAAAGTTACATCCGACGTTCATTTCTTTTTACAGACAATGTCACTGTCGAGATAATCATATATTGCATAGACACTGGTCTTAATGGATGATTTCAATAATTGTACAAGCGGGATGCGAATGTGTCAAGCAGCCGTATTCATTCATCTAAAATGTTACTAAAGGATTATAGTTCACTCAAATGAAAATGTTACCGAGGGAACGATGTACAAAGATGAGAATATGACAAT
>Ga0209013_10003766_pt1 | contig 13376 bp, 15 predicted proteins | sample Cruoilmetagenom2_FD_187291 | JGI IMG/M metagenome (GOLD analysis project Ga0209013, IMG submission 187291) | Oil polluted marine microbial communities from Coal Oil Point, Santa Barbara, California, USA - Sample 2 (SPAdes) (version 2) | ecosystem: Environmental > Aquatic > Marine > Oil seeps ... | reverse complement strand
AAAATAACCGTTTTTTTGTTTGTCGTACTTACAGCGGTCGTTATCTTCGGCTCATTGATGTACATCATTGAAGATTCGCAAAGCGGCTTTACCAGCATACCACAGAGCATTTACTGGGCCATTGTAACCATGACAACCGTCGGGTACGGTGATATATCGCCCCAAACGGGTCTCGGCCAGACCCTGGCGGCCCTGATCATGATCATCGGCTACGGAATCATTGCCGTGCCTACCGGAATCGTCACTGCCGAGTTGGCCCAGGTGTATAAAAAAACCATTACTACCCAGGCCTGTCCGCAATGCAGCGCCGAAGGGCACGACCCTGACGCTGCGTACTGTAAATATTGCGGTTCAATACTGTAGCTGCGATTTGGGATTTTGGATTGCGGATTTGGGATTTTTTATAGGATTATTATCAATTTTTATATAGAAAGAAGAGAGCTATAAGACAGAACCAAGGGAGTGTAAGGTGGAAGGCGCACGGCGCCAGCCGACGTCACGTCAGAGGGTGACTTCCGTCTTCGTTAAAACTTCGCCGGACAAGATGGCTTGGCAGACAGGGTATCTAAAAAAAGAAGTTTTCCGAATTAAAATCCGAGATCCGAAATCCAAAATCTAAAATCGAGAGCCTCTGGACAAATGATTCTGAACGGGTTAATATACCCAGAATGAAGACGGCCCAGAATTTTATTTTTTTGGAAAGGTTAACTATAAGGGAACCAAAATGATTTATATCGGACAATTTCTTCACGCCACCAATCAGCAGAATACCAAAGAGGCGGATCGCCGACATGGAGAATTTAATTTAATCATTGAAGCGGAAGATCAAAAAAGTGCGGTCGATAAATTCAAAATGCGAATTAACGAATTCAGGGAAACCAGTGATTTATTTGAAGGCGATTGTTTTATTTATATGGTTCATCTTCTGGAACTAAACGAGTTTCCCAGTGATCGTGCCCGTATGCTTTACTACAAATCAATTGCCGGCGATCCTATCATGCCGTACATCAGTTGCTCGACACCATCCGGGGAAGCCGATGGGTGTACCATATTAAATTGGATGGAAAACAGACCGGAACTCGACGGGTTGGACACCAATGTATTTATACATTTTAAAGCCTGACGGCGTCGGAATTGACTATTGAATATTGAAAATTGAATATTTGTGGATGTCGCTTCGCTCCGTCATTTTTTTGATAGGTCTTTATAAAATTGATCCGCCGGCGAACAAAGCGCCTAATAGCGTTACTTCCTCCCGGCCGGCATATTCAAACTCATGATCCATCCCGCTTTTCACATTGCCCTTCATTTTTTGATTCCCGGATTAATAGCGATTCTTTTCTTTAAATATCGGTGGAAACAGGCGTGGCTGATCATGGCGCTGACCATGATTGTGGACATCGACCACCTGCTGGCGAACCCTGTTTACGATCCCAACCGTTGCAGCATAAATTTTCATCCACTGCATTCCTATCCAGCCATTCTTTTGTACATAATTTTGGTTGCTTTTCCCAAGTCCCGGTTAATCGGTCTGGGATTATTGCTCCACATGGGGATCGACCTGACGGATTGCTTTTGGATTTATCATACTTAAATTAACGGCCTAACAGGTTCTTACCAGATAAGTTTGTAAAAATCGTACTCCGGTAAAATAAATTTTGACAGGGGAGCGGAACATGAAATCAAGAATTTTGATCCTGGTTATAACTTTTCTTTTTGTATTTAGTTATGGCCGCCAAGTCGATGCCGGATTTCAGGATTGGCTCAAGGAAACAGCCAAAAAACTGGGAGGAGAAAAGGGGCTTAGTGAGGATGAAATCATAAATGGTCTTAAGCAGGCCTTAGAAATCGGTACAAGTAATGCAGTCACAACGGTCTCCAAAGCCGACGGTTATTTTAAAAATCAAAAAATTAGGATTCCCCTGCCGGAGAATGTAATGAAAGTCGAGAAACTCTTGCGGGCTACCGGCTTTGGCAACCAGGTAGACGAATTTGAATTAAGTATGAATAGAGCGGCCGAGCGCGCAGCCCCTGAGGCCAAAACTATCTTCTGGGACGCGATCAAGCAGATGTCGTTTACCGACGCCCGTGAGATTCTGAATGGCCCGGACAATGCTGCGACCCTGTATTTCCAGGAAAAAACTTCGGATCGGCTGCAGGGAATCTTCAAACCGATTACGCACCAGGCCATGTCCGAAGTCGGCGTCACCAGATATTATCAATCAATAGATGATAAAATGAAAACCATCCCCTTTGCTGACCAGATGAGCTTTGATCTGGATCAATACGTCACGGACAAGGCTCTGGACGGGCTATATTTGATGCTGGCCGAAGAAGAAAAAAAGATCCGCGACGATCCCGCCGCCCGGGTGACGAATTTGCTCAAGAAGGTTTTCGGGAGCAAGTGATAATTTGTATTTGAAGCACTTTTTTCCATGTCCTCACAACAAGAACCTTTTCCGTAACTTTGTCATGTATGACCATGTTGGCTGGTTTAGGCATTTGACAATTCGATTCGTAAGTTCTTTCACCAGCAACAATCAGTCATGGCATTTGTCCTGTGTGTGCCGGTAAACTGTATCCGGAACTTCAGAATTTAAAATCGTAACCCATGGGGTCTTCATACGACCGGTTCAGCCGGAGGCGTCATTGCAACCCGGCCTAAATCTGAGTTGAGATCAATCCCGTATCTTTTGATACGCTTCCAGATGGTCACCCGGCTGACACCTAAAATGCGGGCGGCTTCGGATTGATTGCCGGCTACGCGACGCAGGGTCTGGATCAAGCTGGTCCGTTCTTCTTCCCATGATATTGAGCCCATGCTGTGATTGGGTGACGGTCGTTTGCCAACGGCGGCGATTTTGGGGGGCAGATGTTCTTTTCCGATCCAGTTGCCCGAACACAGCACAAACGCGTATTCGACGGCATTGCGTAGCTCACGCACATTACCCGGCCAGGGATAGGCCAACAGGGCCTCCATGGCCTCAGGGGTGAGGCCCAGAATCTCTTTACCGCCTTTACTTCTATTCTGGTCAATAAAATTTTGAACGATCGGAGGAATATCTTCGAGTCGCTTTGCCAGGGACGGACAGTTGAGCGGGAAGACATTGATGCGGAAAAAAAGATCTTCCCGAAAAAGGCCCTCGGCGATCATGACCTCCAGATCTTTATTGGTGGCGGAAATGATTCTGACATCAACCGCGATCGGTTTGTGATCTCCCACCCGTTCGATTTCTTTTTCTTCCAGCACCCGCAGAAGCTTTACTTGGGTCGACAGGGGGATGTCGCCGATTTCATCTAAAAATATCGTGCCCTCATGGGCCGCTTCGAAACGACCGATGCGCATGCGATCGGCACCGGTGTAAGCGCCTTTTTCGTGACCGAAAAGCTCACTTTCCAGCAGGTTTTCGTTTAAGGCGGCACAGTTGACCTTGATAAAGGGTTTTTTATTACGGGGGCTTTCTTCGTGAATGGCCCTGGCAACCAGCTCTTTTCCGGTGCCGCTTGGCCCATGGATTAATACCGGGGCGTCTGTCTGCGATACATTTTCGATGAGTTCAAACAGATATTGCATGGGCGGTGACTCACCCAGAAGTCCGTGATGCCCCTCCTCCAGGTGACAGCTTTTGCGAAGGGTCGCAATTTCCTGTTGCTGGCGCACTATTTCAGATATATCCGTAAATGTTTCCACGGCGCCCAGTATGTTGCCGTCAGAATCTTTTAATACCGATGCATTTTTGACCACGTGCACGGCCCGTCTTTGTTTGTCGGAGATCAAACATTTCTTGGCCTTGACTTCACCGGAGACAAACAGTTTGCACCAGTCTTTGCCTGGGCCTCTCCCGAACACATCGCAGCCGGTGCAATTCAGTGTTCGGCAATTGTTGCCGACCAGTTCTTCAGCCGAATAGCCGGTCAGTTTTTCGGCCGCCGGATTGACTGCCAGGATATTTCCTGCGGGATCGAGGACCATCAGCCCATCCTGAAGGGTATCCACAATTGTTTTCCAGTATTTCGCCATTTCCATAAGCATGCACTCCTTGTGTGCAAATTTCATGCAATATTAAAATATTTGGTTGATATCGTCAGAATCAGTAGATCACTCGGGCTCAACAGATTATGCACTATCGTTAACTGTTAACATTGTTAACCTAACCGGTGTTAACTTAACATTAACTATTAACAATTTCAAGGGTCAAATTGAAAGATAATATAAAAATATTTTGTCCCTTTTTTTAAAAGACATCAATGGTTGAATACCTATATATTTGGTATGTGTTTAATATAGTATGCAATATATAGTATGCGATGATTATTTTTCTGTTTAGCGATATCTTTGGCCGCCTCAGGCGGTCTACAGTTATGCGATTGGTATGCTTATTGCTGAAAGAGGGCAGAATGCTTACAAAAGGAGAACTAAATTCATGGCAGGTCATGGCAATAATTTAAAAAATATATATCTTTATGCGCGTTATGAGCGCTTCTGGCACTGGCTGCAAACCGTGCTGATTATTTTGCTTCTGATTACCGGTTTTGAAGTCAAAGGCCTATACAGCCTCTTTGGTTTTCAAACAGCGGTCAAGGTGCACAATTTTGTCGGCAACACCTGGTTGATTGCCTTTCTCTTCTTCGGGTTCTGGGTAATTACCACCGGAGAATGGCGGCAATATATGCCCACCACCCGAAAGATGTTTTCGGTAGTCCGGTACTACCTCTACGGGATTTTTCGCGGTGAGCCTCATCCGGTGCCCAAGCGCGAAGATGCCAAGCATAATCCCTTGCAGAGAATCACCTATTTGATTCTGGCCGCCATCCTGCTGCCGTTTCAGATGGTTACCGGACTGTTTTACTGGGGATATAACTCCTGGCCGGAATGGGGGCTTTCCAGCCTGTCCCTCCAGGTGGTGGCCATGGCTCATCTGGCCGGCGCCTTTGCGATCCTGTCATTTGTGATCGTTCACCTTTATATGATAACCACCGGACGCACCATCTTTGCCCACACCCGGGCCATGATAAGTGGCTGGGAAGAGGTTGAAGATGAAGAAACAGTCGAAGATTGGGAATTGAAGACCAAAGCGGCCAAGGGAAGGGCGTAGGGCATAGGGCAAAGGGGATAGGGAGAGTAGGACGTAGAGCATAGAACCTGGCTTCTATTCTTCCATTTTAAAATGCGAAATTCCAAATCCCAATTCAGGAGGACAATTCGAAATCCCCTTTTTAGGGTGGACTCAATTTAAGTTTTTGGCCGGGACGAATGGCGGCATCTTTACCGATGTTGTTGTATTCTCGCAGTTGATCCACCGTCAGATCATAACGGCGGCTGATGGAATACAGGGTCTCACCGACGCTGACCTCATGAAACTTGGCCTTTTTTCCGGTACCTGTCTTGGCAACCGGTTTCGGTGCCTGGGTTTTGGGAGTCGGCGATGATCCTGTCTTCTGATGCAACACGCCCAGTTCTTTTATAATCTGATCGATCTGGGTCGTAAGGGTGCTTTCGAAGCGATCAACGCGTTCCATGATCAACCCAAGTTCTTTTTCACTTTTATCAATTCGTTCAAGGGTCTGATCCATCACCCCCATGGTGGTCATTCTTTTTTCCAACTGCTCAATTCTTTTTTCCAGCGATTGCAATTGTTCCAGTTTAACGCCATCCGAAGATCCGGATAGAATAATAACAAAAAGGATGACGACGATAACCAACCCGACGCCGCCAATGATATAAGGGAGGTTTGATTTATTCTGCAATACCCCCGTTGGACGGCTGTAATAATCTTCCCGGCCCAAATCTTCTTCCTCTTCTTCATCATAGCCATTACTGATGACAAAATCTTCCCGAGTATCTTTTGGGGAGTCGACCATAATATCCCACCTTCCTCTTGTTTATGTGAATCAAGTTATCATCAAGCAAAAAAAAGTGATGGCAGTTTAATTAACTGACCGCGGACGACGGACACTCCTGGTGCCGTCTGAATTTCTGATAATCCTATTTTGATAGAAAGGCAACCCTAAATATCAGGCCTCAAGTATCCGTTGTTTTTCATCATGCATGTCAATGCTTGGGTAAGATGGCTTTAAGCTGCAAGAACACTAAAACTCTGTTTAGGATGCAATGGTTAATTATTGCTAACACTGCTGGCAGGCATTCTAATCCTTTTTATCCGGTCCTTTTGTGTACATCGGTATTTTTCAATTGCCGGCGGGCGATGACCAGCAGGACGGCCATGGTAAAAAGAAAATACCAGGGAAACCAGCCGATGGATTTTATAAAGACCAGGTTTTCGAGCGCCGTATGCTCCAGACCTGGCTGGGAAGCGGCAATCCGGGGTCTCAGGGTTGCCAGCAAAATGGCATATAGGAGACCGATAAGACCATAAGCCAGATTGAATGACAGACCTTTAAAACTCAACACGGTTGCACGCTGGTGCGAAGCGGTGATCCGGTTCAGATAGTGACTCTGGAAAAACCGCCCCATGTACATCACCACGACAAGCAGCGCTACCGGCAACAGGCCGATGATGGGAAAGAAATATGTCATGCCGATCAAGCCGAGTATCGTGACTGCGGCCATAACGCCCAGGTTATAGGCCGGTGAGTGCCGGTTCACCATTTTGTTTGCCAGCCGTGGAATGATCAGGCCCAATACGGCCAGTGCTGATCCGATTAAGCCAAAAGATGCTTCCGGCAGATCAATGAGCCGGTAGTACTGACTGCCCAAAGTGACAACCATTCGTATACAGTTATCAAACATGAGACCGGCAAGAATGATTACCAGGGCAAAGGGGGTTTTAATTATCCAGCCGCCGGCTTGGAGGGTTAATTTAAAGGCCTGCCAGATGGTGGGTGAATAGTTATCCTCTGTTTTGCATTCGGATTCGGGTGGCGAATAGTCCTCCTCCAATCGCAAGGTGGTCAGCAATGTCATGATCGCCATTATGAAGGTCAGATACAGTGGAAACCGCAGGGTAATATCCTGGGTCAGATTTGCGCCCAGCCCCAACAGATTCACTAACCGCTGCATCAGGGCCGGATCATAGACGGCCGCTCCCAGACTCATGGCCCCGATGTATGCAATAGACTGCATTCGCATCTGTGTTTCAATCACCCGGGGCCAATCACGGGCATCGCCTTCTTTTTTCAAGCTGTCATAGGCTATCGCCTCATCAGCGCCGCTGGCGGCAGCCTCGGCGGCTCCGCTCAATATGCGGTTTACGATGAATACCGCAAAAAGCAGGCTGGCATTGCCAAGGGGGACAAAACACAACAACGCGATTTCGATCACCATCAGAATTCCGGTTATGACCAGAAGTTTACGTCGACCGATGGTGTCGGCCAGGGCACCGGAAGGGACTTCCAGCAGAACGATGGCGGCTGCCCAGGCAGCATTCAGCAGGGCAAATTGATGGAGGGTCAACCCGAAATCTAAAAAAAGGATGGTGAAAACAGGATAATAAAAACGAGAGTTAAAGAATACGCGAAAGGCAATAAACAAACGGACATTTCGAATTGAAAAAGGAGATTTTACAGGGGGCGTGTTCGCGGATTCACTGGCGCTCAATAAATTTTCCTCCCATTGGACATAATATAGCGGAATAAATCAATTACTACAAAAACTGATTAATTACAAATCGGAATAATATAGGGTGCATTATTGAATATATAATTTCTAAGTGCCTAATACTATTGAGGGGCAGGGGATTTTTTCATGTTGATGCGATGAAGGAAACAAAGATTAAGTCGTCCAGGGTCAGGTCTGATTTACGAGTTTTTTTAAGGAGTGTTTCGTAACACTATATAATTTCAGCTCCGCTGAAATTATTATTTTGCAAAAATATGGTCCAGATTTTCCAGGTCGTTGATGATGCTCCAGGTCCCGCCGCCGCTTTCGACTTCACCTTGCCATTTTGTTACCCGGCTCTGGTATTTTTTCGGATCGATATTGTCCGCCCGCAGTTTGGTCACGTTGAGGGCAATCACATTGAAGCCCTGCAGCTGGAAAGGAATATCGCGTTTGTATCCTTTGGCCAGTTCCTGCTTGAGATCCGAAAAAATGAGGATATATTTCTGTCCCGATCCCTGTTCGTTGAGGTATTCGATGGCCTGCAGTATCCCCCCTGAGATGTCGGTGTATTGGCTGCTCTTAACGGTTGAGACAAAGGAATTGACTTTCTGTTGAAACGTGCGTTTTTGATTATTGGCGTACGAGGGGCGCTCGTCAAAGGTGACTTTAGCAACGATATCCTTTTCACTGAAACTGCCGGTATCAATCCTTGCCACTGCCAGGGTGTCCCCCGGTTGAAGAACACCCAGAAGATAGTTTAAAATCAATTGGGCCTTTTTCAGCTCCAGGGCATAGGTGCCGGAGGTATCCAGAAGCATGTATACCCCTTTGGAACGGCTTTTGGAATCTGAACAGCCTGTTATGGCTATAAATAAACAAAGGATTAGCGCAATTGCGGTGGTTTTCTTCATTCCTGAGGCTCCTTCTTGTATTCAATGGTATCAGTGATGTTGTCGACGGCTTTTTCGGTGATGCCCCCATCTTCAAAAAGCCGCTCTTCGACAGGTCCTTTCCTTTGGCCTCTGGATCCGGTAATTACGCCTTCCAGCCAGATGCTCGGAAAGATAATCAAGTCGTACGTATTGATCACCAATCGGCCGGCATAATATCCGATGTTTCCGATCAACCGCAGAACGAATGCAAATAATCCGAGCGCGCCGGCGGCGACAATCCCCAGCACCGTGCGGGAAGATGAGACAAAGGATTCCAGCGGGATGGCCACAAAAGCCAGCGCAAAGGGCAGGATAAATCCCAGGACCATTTGCCCTATGGTGGGGATCATGCTGGTGGCTGCAGAGGCCTGTTCTACCCCTGCCAGTGTTTGCCGCAGTGCCTCCATATCCTGGGCAATCCGATCCCGCATAAAGGCCAGGGCCGACTCGACACCGGCCAGAACGGCCAGCAGGGTAAACGTAATCCAGATCATCCGCAGGCGCATTTTATCGTCCATGCTGCCGATAATCGGGAAAAGGCGTGTAATTCGCAAAGATTCCATCAAAAACAGCCCCATGGTCAGCTCGATCAAAATGATTACCAGGCCGGCAACATCCGAAGTCTTGTAAGGACCGATATAGCTGGCGCCGCCCACCATTTCCGACATGGGTAAAGCGATCAGGTTGAAGTTGATCAGCGCTCCGCCAAAAGCGATCATCAGCACCAGGCCGGAAATAAAAAACTGGGTGAGTGAAGATGATGAGAGCATGCGGGCGGCCGTATCGGTTTGCAGACGAATTTGTTCATACTCATCCATGTAGCGGTCAATGCTTTTGGCCCGCTGGTTTAAATTTCCGATTGATTTGCCGACATCGTTGAGGGTTTTTTGCACCTTGCGCCAAACCGGCAGCATTCTGGTCAAAATGGAATGACGCGCGGCATTGGCACTGCGGTGGTTATCAATGGATGCCTTGTGCTGTTCCGTCAGCGTACGGTTGATTTCCCCCAGCATGTTGGCCACCATGGAATCTCCGCTATGTTTGATGCTGGCAATCGATTCGATAATCGGTATCCAGTTCGGCAGCTCCGGAGGAACATCGGCACCCTGGCTGTAGTCTTCATCCAGACGGATGGTTAGTTCCGACAGCTGCCTCTGTAGATTCGGATATCCCTCCAGATCCCTGACCACGGCTGCATTGATGCGTTCGAATTCCCTTTCCACCAGACGTTCGGCACTTTCCAGTCCGGCAGCCATCAACACTTCACGGTTGCGCTGAACCAGTTTTTTTTTGGCTGAAAGTACCGATGCCGCTGCAAGCCGCATGGCGCTGTGGATAATCCGACAGAAAGAACCCATCGCACGATGGAAGGGTTTGCGCGCAAAATAAAGCGCTGCCAGCAGCAATGCGATCCAGATCATCATGGATAAGAAGGTATTTGACGTTATACTCAACATGTTGGCAAGTGGCATAGTAACCTCCATTCAAACAACTGATATAACTGAAAAATTTTATATATTCCGGCATCCGGGAGGGCTTGCCGGAACATGCGGGCCATAAGTCGTATATCGGTTTTTGAATGAGAAACTTTAGGATATTTCATATGGTTAAAAACCCGAATATAACCTGACAGGCTGAATATCCGCTCATTTGGGAGAAAGAGGAGAAAGGTGATGTTTGGACGCAATTTGACGGAGGAGGCAACCATTGCAGGCGGCTTCTCCTATCAGTTTCTACAATAAGCCTGAAAGTCGATTTTCAGTTGGTGCGTTTTTGGTTAATACCGGTTGCACTGATCTTCACTGGGTAAGTTCAAACTTAGCTGTTTCCAATAAATTGCCGGATGCATCGAGAATCTCAACACGCCATGACCCGACTTCGTGGGCCTGAATAATTTTGGAACTGTATGTACGCCAGGCCGGTGGGTTGACGCCCAGCGATAAACGAGCGCGTTCTGTCTCACCGTAATACCAGACATGAACGATTTCTGTGGACTCCTGGATATCAGCTATTTTACTGAAACAATAGAGTTTTCCGACCGAAACTGAAAAACTGGTACCGGCATCGACGGCTTCACGATTGGCGACACCTGTGCAGATGGATGCGGATTCAATGCTGAGAGCACCGGCTTGCTGGGCATGTGATGAGAACGGAATGATTAGGCACAGTGACATGATGGCCACACATACGCCGGATGAAAAGAAAAAACGTTTCATAGAATTCCTCCTGGATGGATAAGAGACCGAATTTGATTTATTTACCCTTCTTCTCTCCCGCCCACATGAGCGGGAAACAGTTTCATTTTTCATGATTATCATTAAGCAAGTAACTTTCGTATATTCAGTCAATTACCTGTTTCAATGACGCAGCTCTATCCGGTTAGGGCTTTTCTTGTTCGTCTTCGGGGATTTTGACATTTCCTTCGAAACGGGTCGGTTCTTTAAAATACTTGTCCGGGTCTTTCGCCAAATCTTCCAGTCTGTATTTGAAATACCCGATAGTGAGTGTTTTGTTTCTCTGGGACCCGAAGGATTCCAGGGGTTGTGCTTCAAGAGCGGCTATTTTTAGTTCTAGCTTTTCTCTTTCGGCGGCAACCTTTTCTTCTATGGTCGGAGGGCGATTTTCTTCGGCTTCTTCCTGTCGTTGTCTCTCTTCCTGCTCCGCTTTCTCGTGTTCTTCGTCTATTGTCTTGACGACCTTTTCCAGCTCTTGGGAATCGGTCTCAGTGCGCTTTTTATCTGCTGCTTCATCATATTCGTACTCGGGAAAAGCCGGTTTGGCCCCTTTTTCATCCGTAGGGGGGCGATCACTGAAATGTTTGATACCCTTTTCATCCGTCCAAGTATATACTTCAGCATTTGGCGCTGCAACGCCAAAAACGGTCAATGCAAATGCCAGCACAAAAGCAACGGTAATTGTTTTCATTATCCCTCCAGCTGCTTCAGATTAGTTTTTAGTCATTTTGCCCGATAAAAGATTTAAGCAGATCTTCCTGAAGCGGGGTGACGTCGTCGAATTTGACACCAAATCCCTTCGAACTGCTCCAGGCAACTTTCCCACTAAGGGTGAAGGGTTGCGATCGGTTTGGTAAACTAAATTTTAACAATAAGTCTCTCCCCTTGGGGATTACTTCATTGGTTTCAATGAAAACACCTCCGATACTGACGTCTAAAATATAGCTTTTGAAGTTTCGATCCTGAATCCTGTAATTTGTATTGATCAGGCATTGTTTGCGGAGGTGTTCCCGCATGGAATCTTCCGTTTCTTCCAAACTCACCATTTTTTCAGGTAATTCCGCCCTCGGCGACTGTTCTATCTGCTCCAAAAGAATGATCTGCTGCTCTTCGGTCATTTCGACAATCAATTTATACAAATGCGCGCTGACCCGGTCTCCCACCAACTGCTTTAAAAGAATCAACTGCTGGTCCCTGGACATGTCGTTTACCAGTTTAAACAATCGCGCCGTTATATTGAATTTACCCATCATCGAGTCTACAGCTATCATGTCCAAACTCCCTTTAACCTGAGACGATCAGTTTTTAAATAAATTTTAATAGTTTATCATAAATGTGTCAATAGAATTTTCGGATCTCTTCAACAGAGGACAGAGGCCAGATGACAGAGGACAGAGAACGGAATCACAGAGGACAGCATTCTGCATGGTCAATCTGTCATCTGACCTCTGACACGTGAAACCTGACACCTGAATGCAATCGAACCACTACTACTCATCTGCCACGATCTCATAATCGTATGTTATCCGGGCCACACCGCGCACGGTGGCGGATACCGAACAATATTTGTCCTGGGACAAATGAATGGCCTGCTCAACCGCTTTCTCGGTCAGCCCTTTTCCGCCGAGACGATATTTGACGTGGATTTTCCGATAGGCCCAGGGCGGGTCCGGGTCCCGCTCGCCGCTGGCTGTCACTTCCAGCAGTGTCAGCTTTCTTCGTTTTTTTTCAAGAATTTCAACAACATCTACTGATGAGCAGGAGGCCATGGCAATTAAGAGCATCTCCGAAGGGCTGACGCCGATCCCTTCTTTTTGTCCCGACAGGACCACGGAATGATTGTTTGAGTCCGTTCCCACAAAGTGTCTGTCTGCCAGCCACCGGACAGTTGTTTTTACCATAGATATTTCCCTTTTTGTTATAGATTTAGCCGCGTTTAGGTTGAGCTCGTCTGTTTGCTGAAATAATGGAACTATAAAATAACAAATCCCAAATTACAAATATCAAACAAATTACAATAACCAAAATTCCAAATTCGAAACGGCTGCCTTAGGCAGGACGTTCGACCTTGAGCTCACGACACCGAAGGGCTCACAACAGATATGCTTGCAGCTGAACGACTCAGCGCAAGTCCGTTTTGGTCATTGAAAATTGAAATTTGAGATTTATTTGTAATTTGGTGCTTGTTATTTGGGATTTTTTCACCGGTGTATGATCCGTTTTATGTATACACGCGAATTCTTTTTGCCGGTGCGTCATAACTTCGAAATTTTAATCACTACCAGTGTGATATCGTCTGCCGGTTCCAGGTGTTGCCGGAAACGCTCCAATTCCAGCACGATGGTGTCCAGGATTTCCCTGGCGCTCGCATCTGATTTTTGTCGGATAATTTCGCAAATTCTGTCTTTGCCGAACATTTTTCCGGCCGGGTTTTGTGTCTCCCAGAGACCATCGGTGCTCAGCAGTAGAATCTGTCCCTCTTTCAAGCCGGATTTTTGGTATTGCACAAACTGAAGGTTTTCATCGACTCCCAGGGCCTGAGCAACGCTTTTTGGATCTTTCAGCCATTCTTCCAACATGGCCTGGGCAATCCCCGACAGCTCGAACTCTTCCGGGTCCTTGAGTTCCGCTCCCTCAAAAAAGTGTGCG
>Ga0209013_10003764_pt1 | contig 13381 bp, 10 predicted proteins | sample Cruoilmetagenom2_FD_187291 | JGI IMG/M metagenome (GOLD analysis project Ga0209013, IMG submission 187291) | Oil polluted marine microbial communities from Coal Oil Point, Santa Barbara, California, USA - Sample 2 (SPAdes) (version 2) | ecosystem: Environmental > Aquatic > Marine > Oil seeps ... | reverse complement strand
TGGCATCACATCATGTCTATCATGGTGGAAAAAGTCACTCAGTGCTCGGTGAGGTTTTTTACCTTGTCTTGGAAAAGAGAATGTACCTACTGCGTTTCCTATGACTTTGTCTAGCGGTTCACGGTTAGCATTGGCATCTACGTTCCAGCCTTGTGACTCATCAAAGATGTAAAGCTCTTGGTCAGAGCTTCTACATGGGTAGTATCCATAGATAATGGTCGGGTCAAAGAGGTCTTTTTCTATGAACTCACGTTTCAAACGCTCATATGCTGGATATACCTTCTCATCTAAGAGTTTCTCGTACTCTCCCTTGTCCATTTTGCCTTTTTTGTATCCCCAGTGCATCTTTATGACTGTCTTTTGGTTCACCCAGTTAAAGATCATATCGAGATCCAAGTCTTCTTTTTGAAGTACACGTCTTCCCCAAAATGGCGGTGTAGGCACAGCTTGGGCTTCTGGCATTTTTATCTGATCAAAAGGAGGTATGACTATCTCTTTTTTCTCTTTAACTACTTTTTTGGTCATATCTCCAGCCAAACGTGTATCTAATCCTACAGAGTTATCTTCATTATACTTCTCTATACGTGACATCGCAATAACCCCATCAAAAGCATCACGACAGTAAAAGATAGGTCCCTTGTATATAGGGCGACAGAAATCATCCACAAAGCTACGTGTAAGTGCTGCACCACCTAATAGTATAGGTATCTTAATACCCATCTCTGTCATGGTCTCAAGATTTTCTTTCATAACTGCTGTTGATTTTACCAGTAACCCTGACATACCGATGGCCTGGATGGATTGTTTTTCCATTACTTCCAGGTACTCTTCAAGTTGTGTTTTTATACCCACATTCACCACTTTAAAACCGTTGTTTGAAAGGATGATATCTACAAGGTTTTTACCCACATCATGCACGTCCCCTTTAACAGTACCTATGACTAGTGTCGTATCTGTCTCTTTTTCTTGTTTAGTAAGGTGTGGGTTTAGGTAATCGACTGTAGTCTTCATCGTCTCTGCACTTTGTAGTACAAATGGTAACTGCATCTGTCCAGAACCAAACAGTTCCCCTACTACTTTCATCGCATCTATAAGATGTTCGTTAACGATAGTGTCTGGGTGTATCTCCTGGCGTGCCTCTTCTACCAGAGGGATCATACGCTCTTTGTCCCCATCCATGAGAAGCTTTTTTATCTTCTCTTCATTAGGCATCGCTTCATAAGCTTCATCTGCACCTTCATCTTCTACCACTGCATCTGCAAAATGGTCGATGAACTTAAAGAGCGAATGTTCATCAGGTGTGAAGAGTAACTCTTCACAGATAGCAATGTCTTCTTCTGTCATTTTTGCCAGTGGGATGATATGTTTTACATTGATGATTACTGAAGTCATACCTGCTTGTATACAGTGGTGTAAGAACACAGAATTCAGGTAAAACCTTGCATGTTTTTCCAACCCAAAAGAGATGTTGGAAAGTCCAAGAGTAGAACCTACTTCAGGATAAATCTCATGTATCTCTTTGATGGCTTCATAGGCATTTTTACCTGCAAGTCTATCCTCTTCTTCACCTGTACCTACAGTAAAGGCAAGCATATCAAACATGACATTGTGAGGCTCTAAGCCATGTTTATTCACGGCTAAGTCATACATACGTTTGGCGATGGAAACTTTATGCTCTTTGGTTCTAGCCATCCCCTCTTCATCAATGACCAGACAGACCAATACTGCACCAAACTTTTTAGCCAGTTTACAATAGGTTGCAAAGTTCTCTTCACCATCTTCAAGGTTAGTTGAGTTGATGATAGGTTTACCACCTATACATTTAAGTCCTTCTTCTATCGTATTTGGACGTGTAGCATCTGGCATGAGTGGTAAAGGGATCTTTTGATTATATAACTCCATTACTGCACGCATATCTTTCGCACCATCACGCCCTGCAAACTCAACATTCACATCTAACATATGTGCACCATCACGTACTTGTGCTTGACCTACAGTGAGTGTACCTTCATAGTCACTGGCTAATATTAGCTCCCTGAATGCTTTAGACCCAGTGGCATTGCTTCGTTCACCTATGAGAAGAGGTGCAGGCTCTTGGAAAAGCTCTGTAGTATTAAACAATGAAGCAATGCTTGGCTCTAAAATACCACTTGGCTTTTTAGGCACTAAGACTTCAACTGCTTTTTTCAGTGCCTGTATATGCTGAGGCGTTGTACCACAACAACCACCTACAAAACTCACGCCATCAAACGCTGTAAACTCTAACTGTTTCTCTGTGAATTCATCTGGACCCATCGGATAATACGTATACCCACCACGGTTTTGAGGAAGTCCCGCATTGGCATGAATTGAGATAGGCTTATGCCAAAGTTCAGCCAGTGTTTTAAGATGTTTTTTAACTTGATCTGGCCCCGTCCCACAATTAAACCCAAGTGAAAGAATGTCAAATGGTTCTAAGATCGTAACGATAGTTTCTGCATTCGTTCCTATAAGCATCGTACCACTAAGTTCAATGGTCACAGAAACCATGATAGGCAGTTTTATATCTCTTTCAATATTTGCAGCTTCACAGGCATGAAGTGCTGCTTTTATTTGAAGTGGGTCTTGACATGTCTCCAGTAAAAAGACATCACATCCCCCATCGATGAGTCCAAGGGCACAAAGTTTATACCCTTCATACATTTCATCATAATGAATGTGTCCAAGGCTTGGTAGTTTTGTTCCAGGACCTATGGAGCCCAGAACAAACTTTGGTGATTCATCTGTACCAAATTCATCACATATCTCAGAGACAAGTTCAGCACCTTTTCTAGAGAGTTCATAGGCACGTTCACCCATTTGATATTCATCAAGAACCCATGGCATAGTTCCAAAGGTATTTGTCTTAATAAGATCAGCTCCAGCCATTGCATAACGTTTGTGTATACGCCCAATGAGTTCAGGTGCTGAATGATTGAGTAGTTCATTACACCCTTCTTGGTCTACACCTTTGTCATCTATCCAAGCTGCACTTGGCACTTCCAAGTCTTGTATCTGTGTACCCATGGCACCATCGATAACAAGTATACGTTGTTCTAAAAGTGATTTAATGGTTTCTGTAATAGACAAAAACTACCCCTTATATATTAATATCGTATTGTAGCAAAGTTGCTATGAAAAACTCTGATTTAATGTTTATTCACAAATAGATGAGCAATATCAAGGTTTTTCTAATCAATATTAATTATAATTAACTATAGAAAAGCTAAACTCACTGTGAAGTGGGGACAGAAAGTTGTGGGTCTTACGAAGATAGCCAGACTACCAATCGTATATTGTTCATTATACGCTTCTGCCCTGATATAACTTTTAATACAATTTACTCATCACATTTGATGTATGGAGATAACATGGGACAAACAATTAAAAATATTAAAACCGGTAAAGAGATCACTAAGCCTGATCCTATAGACGAAGAAGTTCCATTTGATGGTGGCGTAATGATCACAGAAACAGATACAGCCGGTATCATCACCTATGCTAACCGTAAATTTAGAGAACTCACAGGATATACGAAAGAAGAACTTATAGGTTCTCCACACAATATTAACAGACACCCAGACATGCCAAAAGCTGCTTTTAAAGGTATGTGGGAGACTATTAAGGGTGGAAATTACTGGGAAGGGTTTGTCAAGAATATGACATCAGAAGGTAAATACTACCTCGTTGTGGTATGGATAAAACCAAAACTTGATGATAATGGTGAGATTGTGGGGTATATCGCAGGAAGAAAGATCCCAGATGCTGATTCTATGCAAACAGCTTTAGAGCTATATAAAACTATGATACAGGACGAGAACTAGTTAATGGACTATATGTCCATTAACGCTCTCATTTAAAACCTATAAACTCTTTTTCGCTTCTGTAAGTGCTGCGATCACTGCATCGATATTTGCTTTAGGAATATGTACTTTCCAATCCGGTTCATCTGCATTCGCCTGCAATGCAATACCAATACTTGCCACTGATTCACTTTTTGGTCCATAAGGTTGTGACACTGTAGTGATGGTGATCTTCCCATCTTTTGTACCACTTAATGTCATTTCATCTATATTTGTAACTGTTCCGCTCATACTATTTCCTTTTTATTATATTATATTCTCCTTGAGCACAGGCAAAGCCCATGCTCAATTCCTCTCACTAAAGCTTCGCATTAAGCTCAGTTATTCGATATTCGAAAATTGATTATATCACAATTTGTGTACTATTTTTTACGTTTTAGTAAACCTGCCATTTTTGCCTGCATTCGTAGCCACATTTTGTGATCTATAGCCGGAAATCCTGCGTAAGTTTTTCCACCTTCAAGTGATTTTGTTACACCACCTTTTCCTGCGATAGTCGCAAATGCCCCTACTTCTAAATGTCCTGCTGTGGCACTTTGTCCACCCATTACAACATTTCTCCCCAGAGTTGTTGAACCTGCAAGACCCACTTGTGCAGCACAAAGTGTATGCTCTCCTACATCACAGTTATGTGCGATCTGTATAAGGTTATCAAGCTTGGTACCTTTACGTATATAGGTAGTGCCAAATACAGCTCTATCGATGGCACAGTTCGCACCTACTTCAACATCATTTTCAACCATAACATTACCGTTCTGATAGATCTTTACATGCTCACCTTGTTTTGTATGTGCAAAACCATATCCATCACACCCTATGACCGTACCTGCATGAATGATACATCTTTCACCCATATTTGTACTATGGTACAGTGTTACATTTGGATACAGTAGAGTATCTGAACCGATAGTCACATTGTCTCCAAGGTAGCAACCTGCCATTATGGTAACATTGTCACCCAGTGTGACATTCGTACCAAAGCGTACCTGCGCATCTATATCACAGTTTGTACCAACGAGGGGCTTTGTACCTTCCGTCACAGGTTTATGTGCAAAAAACTTCGATGCAAGGGCCAACTTTAGATAGGCTTCATTCGTAATAAGTGCTATGGTACTTGAGGGTAAAAGTCCTGCATGTTTTTCATCTATCAGTACTGCAGCAGCTTTTGTATCTGAAAGTTGTGATGCATACTTGCTGTCTGTAAAAAAAGAGAGTTGTGTCGAAGTTGCTTCGCTTAAAGTATGGATACCATCAATATCCATATCATTTCCGTTAAAGTCTAAATCGATTTCTTTTGTAATTTGGGAGAGTTTATAGGTCATAAGGAAAATCCTTTTATCAAAATAACTCATGTTCCCACTCTCCTGAGTGGAATACATGGGAACGAGTCTAAGGTTTAATTATCTTTCAATGGCAACCACACCACCACGTATAACCTCACACGGGTTATAACGCTGTGCTGCTTCTATAAAGTGTTTGACACGTTTTGGCTCATCTGCCACCATAACGATGATCATCTCTTTACCTACATTAACTACACCACCATTGTACGCAGCAGAGAGTACAGAGATGTCTGCTAAATTCTCAGCGATCGGGAACTTGGCTAAAACCATCTCCTTTTCTACCATCTCTTCATGCTCGATGACTTTATAAACAGGGATAAGCTTATGAAGCTGTTTTGTGATCTGCTCCATTACTTTAGCCGAACCGTTTGTCGCTATCGTAATATGTGACATATCAGAGTCAGGGATAGGTGCAACAGTCAAAGACTCTATGTTGTACCCACGTCCTGCAAACAATGCTGTGATACGTGCAAGCACAGAACTTTCATTAAGTACGATGACGGAAACAACACGTCTTTCATTGATTGAATTTGCCATTATTTCGCCTCCCCTTCTGTTTTCTGTGGTAACATCATATTAAAAAGTGCCCCACCTGACGGCACCATCGGTAGTACATCTTCAAAACGGTTGACTGCAACATTCATAAAACATACTTTGTCTTGTTCTATCGCATCTTTGATGGCCGCATCAAACTCTGCTTTGGTCGTAACATCATATCCGATACCTCCACATGCTTCTGCTAAAGCTTTCCAGTTTGGCTGGAAACTCAAATCTGTCTCAGAATAACGTTTCTCATAAAAGAATGTCTGCCATTGTCTAACCATCCCTAGGAAATGGTTGTTGAGTATGAGGTTGATCACAGGTATCTTGTACTCTGCTGCTGTAACCAACTCTTGCATGTTCATAAGTATCGACCCATCACCTGTTACGTTGACAACAGTTTTTTCAGGAAATGCTCTCTTTGCACCAAGTGCGGCAGGGAAACCAAAGCCCATGGTTCCAAGTCCACCAGAGTTTATCCATTGACGAGGTCTATCAAACGGATAGTGTTGTGCAGCCCACATTTGGTGCTGACCAACATCTGAAGTGATGATCGCATCTTCACCTATAAGCTCACCTATACGCTCAATGGCCCACTGTGGTTTAATAACCTCATCAGAATCTACATAAGACTGAGGGTGAAGCTCATCATAACGCTTCAATATACCTCTCCATGCTTCATATCTATCTGTATTTACATCGTCTAACTGCTCTAACATTTTTGTTACAACTTCAGTCACATCACCAACAATAGGATAATCAACATGTACAAGTTTACCAATGTTCGCAGCATCAATATCCACATGAATGATATCTGCATACTTAGCAAACTCAGACAGTTTACCCGTTACCCTGTCATCAAATCTTGCACCAAGAGAGATAACCAGATCCGTCTCAGACATCGCCATATTTGATGCATAGTTACCATGCATACCAAGCATACCAAGAAGTAAAGGATTTTTAGCACCAAGTACTCCTCTTGCCATCAATGTTTCAACTGCTGGTATCTGTGTTTTTTCTGCCAATTCTCTTACAAGTTCATAAGCATTTGAAAGTACAACCCCACCACCGATATAAAGTAAAGGTTTCTTAGCAGACTTTATCGCTTCAACTGCTTTTTCTATCTGTCTATTATTACCTTTATAAGTAGGCTTGTATGTTGGTATATCTACAGAATCGGGATAAATATACTCACCGATGTCCACAGTAATATCTTTAGGAATGTCTACTAGTACCGGTCCTGGTCTTCCTGAACGTGCTATATAAAATGCTTCTTTTAAAACACGTGGTAACTCTTCAAGTGAACGTACCAAAAAGTTATGTTTTGTACATGGACGTGAAATACCCACTGCGTCTATCTCTTGAAATCCATCCGTACCGATAAGTGAAGATGGGACTTGCCCAGAGATGACAACCATAGGTATGGAGTCCATATATGCTGTAGCCAAACCGGTAACTGCATTCGTAAATCCAGGTCCTGAAGTAACCATAGCTACCCCTACTTCACCTGTTGCTCTTGCAAACCCATCAGCTGCATGAACAGATGCCTGCTCATGACGATTCAAAATATGTTCGAACCCCTCTTGCTTAAAAACTTCATCATAAACGTGCATGATAGCCCCGCCAGGGTAACCAAATACGGTCTTAACACCCTCAGCGATAATCGCTTCACACACCATTTGTGCACCAGACATTTGTCCCATTACACACTCCATTAAATATATTTTTTTGATTATAGCTAAATTAGATTAGATTTTTGCACATTTCAAGTGCTACACCTTCACGAAGACCATCATCAACAACAACACAGGTCTCAAACTCCAACAGAGTATAAAGTTGTTTATAGATGAGTATACCTGCAGCTATAAGATCTGAACGTCCAGTTCCTACAGCTATTTCTCTCTCATCAAAGGGTAAAGAGAGAAGCTTTCTCAGGTAGAAATCAAGTTCTTCTTTTTGTAATGAGGTACCATTGATCTTTGCAGCATCATAGTTTTCATAATTAAAGCCAAGTTTCATCGCTGCTACTGTGGTGGGTGTGCCTGCTGTGGCAACATAAGCACTTGGTTTTCCTTTAGTGTCATAAACTTCTGTACAAAACATCTCCATGTCAATCATCTCTTTAGGTAACACCTTTTCGATGTTATCTAGACTTTCATAGGTTTGAGCAATGGTCACTATGCCTATAGGAAAACTTTTAGAGATCGTTTCAAAACCATAATGAAATATAAGTTCTGTAGAGCCCCCGCCTATATCTACCAGTACAAAAGTATCTGAAGCATGGTGAAGTTTTTTGAGTCTGTTTTGTACTGCAAGCAGCGTCAGTCTTGCTTCTTCATCTCCGGAAATGATATCAAAGGTAACACCTGTCTCTTCTTTGATACGCGCTAATATTTCTGTAGAATTCGAAGCCCTTCTTATGGCTTCTGTAGTGACTGCCTTAACACTATGAGATGAAAAGTCTATCTTTTTTTGTGCTGTTTTGATAGCTTCTAACACCCTGTTTACCGTCGCATCATTGATGAGCCCAAACTCTGCTAAACCATCTGCAGTTTTTACTACTTTTTCATACGTATCTATAACTTTTTCATTTTTACAATCATATGCTAATACCCGTAAAGTATTAGAACCAAGATCTATGGCTATCATTAATGTTCTTCTTTAAAAGAAAAACCACCCTCTTTTAACTGCAGACGTATCTGCTCCTGATGTTCCACACCTTTTGTCTCCAAAGAAACCGATACATGGGCATCACCAAACTCTAGGTCTGTAGAGGTTCTGTCATATCCTATCTGTACAATGTTTGCACCGATATTTGTCAGGATCTGTGTAAATGATTGTAGTGCGCCCGGTTTGTCTATGAGCGTAACAAGTAATTTCATCTTACGGGCTGTCTTCATAAGCCCTTTTTCTATGATAAGTGAGAGCATTGTAACGTCTATGTTTCCACCACTAAGTACCACAGCAACTTTCGAGCCTTTTGGAAGGTCTATCTTTCCATGCATAAGTGCTGCAACACCTACAGCTCCTGCACCTTCTACCAGTACTTTTTGTTTTTCCAGCAAAAAGAGGATGGCTGAAGCGATCTCGTCTTCACAAACAGACTCAAAAACATCTACATACTTTAAGATAAGTTCTAAAGTCGTAGAAGAGGTATCACGTACTGCTATCCCGTCAGCTATGGTTCTTACCGAAGTAGTATCTATGGCTGTCTTTGCATCAAATGACTTTTTCATCGCAGGTGCCCCTGCTGCGGAAACTGCGATGACTTTGGTATTTGGGTGCATCTCTTTACTGGCTGTAGCCATACCTGAGATGAGTCCACCTCCTCCTACAGGAACAATTATCGCATCTAGATCCGGGTGATCTTCAAACATTTCCAATGCTACAGTTCCCTGCCCTGCCATCACTTCATCATCTGTAAAAGGATGTACAAAAGTATAGTTCTTCTCTTTCCCAAATGTCACAGCATAAGCATATGCTTCATCATAATTACTTCCATGAAGTATCACATTGGCGCCAAGCTCTTTTACACCTAGCACTTTAGTAAGTGGTGTTGACTCAGGCATGATGATTGTAGCTTCAATGTCAAAGTATTTTGCTGCAAAGGCCACACCTTGTGCATGATTACCGGCAGAGGCTGCAACAACACCACCTTTATCTCCCGCTTCCATTAGTGCTGCTATTTTATTGAATGCACCTCTTAATTTGAATGCTCCCGTACGTTGAAGATTTTCTTTTTTTAAGTAAACTTCATAGCCACTCAATTTACTCAAAATAGGCGCATAAGAAAATGGGGTGCGATGCACCACACCTGATACTCTTTCATAAGCTTTTTTTATGTTGTTTAAGTCTAACATTATCTTTCCTAGGTAATAATTGAAGCAATTATAACAAATTGAAACCTAGTGTGTCATAAGTATGCATAATGAACTTTACAAATGTGATATTTTATAAGAGATTTTCAAGTCCTAGCAATAGCTAAGATGAAGGAGATATCTTATGAAAGATTGCGTTTGTAAAGCTCACCCTTCGGGCATCACTAGCTCTTCTCTATACGTCGTTACTCTTTTTCGACTTAGCTACGGCTAGGACTTCAAAAGAGTGCCTAGTCTAGACAAGAACTAGAGATGTTATGCATACTTATGACACACTAGATTTCAATAAAAAGGATATATAAGATGGAATGCGAATTACCACGAGTGAACTCCAACAGCGAAGAGATGAAAAAATATTTTGAAGAAGCTAAAACCATTGCCGTTGTAGGCGTTTCACCAGATAACACAAAAGCAAGTAATCATGTGGCTGAATACTTAAGAGATGTAGGATATAAAATGATCCCCATCTACCCTAAATATGATGAGATCTTAGGGCAAAAAGTCTATAGAAGTCTGGCAGAGATAGATGAACCTGTAGATATGGTGGTCGTATTTAGAAAACCTGCTGCGCTTGATGCCATAGCAGATGCTGTCATCGCGCGTGGTGATGTCAAGACATACTGGACACAACTTGAACTCATTAACAATAGTGCAGCACAACGTGTAAAAGATGCAGGTATAAATGTTGTCCAAAACTACTGTGCAATGATAGAACATAGAGAACTGTTTAATTAAATTACATACTTAAAAGAAGCGCACCACATGAATGGTCATATCTCAAATCATATAGGAAAATAACAAATGAATAATAAACTCACTTTAGTCACACTTGCCGTACTTGGTACTACAACACTCAATGCAGAACTTTTTACAGAACACTTTAAAGATGGTGTTGTGAAATCGCAGATAGAATATGAAGAACATACCAGAACTGATGTCAAAGAAGGTGTAAAACACGGACTTGAAAAAGTTTACTATAACACTGGGGAACTTGCTTTTAAAGTTAACAATACTGAAGGAAAAAGAGATGGTGCTATGGATTGGTATGACAGAGCAGGAAATCATCTTGAGATCATACATTACCAAATGGGTAACCGTCACGGTGTCAATAAGACTTTTTTTGCTGATGGTACACTGCGTATAGAAGTCAATTATATCAATGACCATAAAGAAGGTCTTGAGAAATACTATTTCAGTACAGGGAAACTGGCTTCTGAAGTGAAGTTTGTCCATGGTCAGAAAGAAGGTTTGCAAAAAGAGTATAATGAAGATGGAAGCCTTCATAATGATGTGATGTATAAACATGGTTACAAGGAGGGTGAAAAACACTGGTATGACAAAAAAGGAAAAGTGACTAGAACAGTGACCTATAAAATGGATAGACCCATTGATCTTATGAAAGAGGCACAAGCCAAAAAGCCTGACCAGACCAATAAATTGCTTCAAGGTTTGGACTTCAACCCTAACAACCGAAAGGTTGACTGAGAAAAAGGAGAAAATCATGACTAAAACATTCCTCATTCTAGCAATATTTAGCGTTATTTTAAGTGCTGAAGATCAAAAAAGTTATGTCGTACAGGATCATGCACAAAAATCTACTTATGTAGGTGATAAAAGAGAGGGTATGACATGGTGGTATAACGATAAAGGTGACATAAAGTCTAAAGTGAATTTTAACCGTGGCAAAGAGAATGGTCTCTATACTTCTTATCATGATAATGGCAAAGAAAAACTCGTTGTTCAGTATGTCATGGGTCAAAAAGACGGTATGCAGAAGATGTATTTTGACAATGGTCAGCTTGGAAGTAAAGTGAAGTATGATCTTGGACGTAGAGAAGGTGTCATGACTGAGTGGGATGTCGAAGGGTACAAGTACTCTGAAGTTTTTTATAAACGTAATTATAAAGTGGGTATCAAAAAATATTTTGACCATTCCGGCAAAGTAAGAATGACCCAAGAGTTTAAAATGGACAGAAATCCGGTGATGCAAAAGATGCTAAAAGACAAAAGAGAAGAGACACTTATGGATCTTAGAAAATACGGTTTAATGCCTAAAAATGCTCCAAAAGAAGAATGTATGCGTTAGCATATATTACTTATACTTATACATTATTTTATTTAAAACATGATTTATTTCACATATTTCTAATACCATGTAAACCACTCAACATACTGTACATAAGCTATAAAATTAACCCCACTTATAACAAATATTCCTACATATAATAATAATCATTTGTTATAATAAAATAATTGAAATTTTAATGTATTTACTCCATTTTTAAAGACAACTTAACCATTTAAATGACAGAATAATAGGTAATCAAATTTAAAAGGAGACAAAATGATTTCAACAATCGTAAAAGGTGCAGTTGCTGCTTCGTTGCTAGCTACTATATCTTTTGCTTCTTCTGGCTATGACAAAACACCACCGTTTGGCATGGATAAACTGGAAAAAGTAAAAATCAACGGTAAGGATGCTTACCAACCCAAAACAGAATATAGTATGTTCGTAAACTACGAACTTGGTATGCACTGTGTTGGTTTTGATATGAGTTACTGTTGTGTAATTCCACCATATAACTCTATCCAGTCACAAGCAATTAAAGTAGGTAAAGGCGATAAACTTCCTAAACTTATGACTCCAGATGATAATGTTAAGGTCTTTGCATATACCAAAGACAACTCATTCTCAGAAGGTAACAAAATGAAATACTGGATGGTACCAAAAGATGCTGATGGTGATGGTCACTTGGACAGCCCGGGTGATAACGTTGCCAACTATGTGTGGACTCACCTCTTTATCTATAAAGACCTTGAAGGTACAATGCCAAAAGGTGCAACAAATAAAGACAGACTTACAGTTGGTCGTGAAATTCAGGTAAAAGTGGATCATGGTCCTTCTGGAGCTCCTATGACAGGTTACATGACGTATGCTGGTAAACACGGTGGTAACATCGTATTTTCTGATACACTTGTCCCTCCTGTAAAAGATGTAAAACTTGTACTTACCGCTTCACACATGTGGGATTCACTTGGTCTTCCTTTAACTGCGTTTAATGACAGCAGAAGAAAAGGTTCTTTACGTTCAGTTACTGAAAAAGATTTCCAACCGTTCCAGTACTCAACTGTTGAACTACATACAGGTGATGGAAGAGCAATGAAACAACCAGATGGTAGTGCAATATCTTACTTTGGTACAAACCCGGTAGATATTCCTAACTGTTATGCTTGTCACTCACGTACTGGTAAAGCAGCACAAATGGCAAGAGATGAAGGTCTTAAGCAAGGTGATGCTGAGTACGATTACTGGAAAACATACCCGGATACTTCAGAGTACATGGCTAGACTCTCAGAAGGTTCTATCAACATTCTTTCACTTCATGATGCACACCACGGTACAACATTCCTCTCAGACTATCGTTCAGATGCTCCGGCACAGCGTTTAGGTAAAGTTGGTTTTGTTAACTGTACAGACTGTCATGGTGATAACGTTTCTGGTAACCTTGTAACACCAAGAGTTAACGCAATGGGTTATAAAACTGTAAAAGCTAAGCCTCTTTCAGAAGCAATTCACGGATTCCACCTTGCTATGGTACCTATGCCTGATGGTGCAGACAGAGCACAATCATGTCAATCATGTCACCCTACACACTTCCAAAACCCTAATATGAATGATGACACGAACCCGTTCCGTGTAACAGACAGATATGGTGAAGGTAGATTTGCTAAAGGTGAT
>Ga0209013_10003763_pt1 | contig 13382 bp, 12 predicted proteins | sample Cruoilmetagenom2_FD_187291 | JGI IMG/M metagenome (GOLD analysis project Ga0209013, IMG submission 187291) | Oil polluted marine microbial communities from Coal Oil Point, Santa Barbara, California, USA - Sample 2 (SPAdes) (version 2) | ecosystem: Environmental > Aquatic > Marine > Oil seeps ... | reverse complement strand
AAAAAAAGGAATTCTTTAAATTGTTCACTGCTGATACTGTTCTTATTCATAAGAATTCCCATTGCGATGGGAAGGTCAAAAGCAGATCCCTCCTTTTTTATATCAGCAGGGGAGAGGTTAACAACTATCTTCACTCCCACGGGGTATTCAAATCCTGAATTTTTGAGAGCAAATTTAATCCTCTCCTTACTTTCCTTGACAGCATTATCGGGGAGCCCAACTATTGTAACACCGGGAATTCCGCGTGAAAATCCCACTTCAATTTCAGCCTTTACAACCTGTAGTCCGTTCAGGATCGCAGAGTTTATCTTTGTAATCAATATATTTTCCCTTTTTTACAGGCTTTTAATAAAAATAAGACAAAAAAGATAAGTAAAAAATTCTATCTTCAACATATTAAATATTATATATATATATGGGAGGGTTTTCAACTATTACTTTTTTTTTGATCTATCTTGGAATTAGCAGTCTTTTTCCGGGCCTGATCAGATTAGATCTTAACTTATTAACTTTCTTTATTTTTCTTACTGAAGTTCTGAACTTTCTTGCTATCGAATAAAGGCTGTCCCCTTTTCTTACTTTATACCATCCGGCAAAATATCTGCTTTTAGGCGGAAGCTTCTTAAGGTTTTCAAGTGGTGCAGGATCAACTGATTGAGGGATCCTTAGCAAATATTTTTTCTTATTGAATGGTGTGTAATCTCTTACAATTTCAGGATTTAATTTCTTCATATCAGAATAGGGGACATCGATCAGGGAAGCGGCGCTTTTAAGGCTGACAGGAGATATTATTTCAACAGTTTTGGATTCAAGGTAGAGACGATCAGGTTCATTAATAATAAACCCGTACTTTTCGGGTGATTTGGCAATAAGGAGGGATGCAACAAAGGCCGGGACATAATTCCTTGTCTCTCTTCTTAAATACCTGGTCCTTGCAAGCCTGTAGAATTCTCTGCTTCCGACCCTTCTGATTGCTCTTGCTACTTTGCCTGGCCCCCCATTATAACTAGCCAGGGCCAGATACCAGTCACCAAATTTTTCATGGAGATATTTCAAATACTTTGCAGCAGTTTTTGCTGATTTTTCAGGATCTTTTCTCTCATCGACTATCCAGTCTACTCTGAGACCGAAAAGGCGGGCTGTGGATCTGATAAACTGCCAGATCCCCATAGCTCTTGCACGTGAATAGGCATTGGTCCTGTATCCGCTTTCAATAATTGGGAGATATGCAAGATCTTCTGGTATCCCTGCTTCGTTAAATATCTCCTTGAATCTTTTAATATGGATCCACGAGCGGTCAAGGGCGTTCTGAATACTTTTATGTCGAACTGTCTGAAAAGCCTTAAGAAATGAGACTACTTTATCATTTATTTCGACAGGTACAGAAAATTTCGGTTCCGATTTAACTGCAAGTTCCTTAACTTTTTTTATATCTTTCTGAGACGGTTTAAAGAGCCTGGTATTAATTACCTCGTCAATAAGGGCTTTCTCTTTTTCGGTTGAAATATCATTTATATATTTAAGGTGATTTAATTCGAGTGCAGATATTTTATTAATATATTTTTCTGCTATTTTCTGATCTGCCGATTCTCCTGATAACGAATCCAGAAGGTGATTAAGTGATCTGTCAAAATAGTATGTTGCACCATCTTTATTACCTTCATTAAGTAGTGCTTTACCCTTTAAATAAAATTGTTCAACTTTTTTTAATGTTCCGGATGGAATATTTGAAGGATCAAAATTAATATTCTCTTTTGAACAACTCCAGAACATTATTGAAGTAAGTAATAAAATTGAGAGACTATTTTTCAACATCTAGAATAAGGTTTATTTTCTCAACACTTGGGGATAACTTGAGGTCAATTGTTTTCAAAATTTGAGAATCACCGTTTTTTATATCAATTTTATAATTTTCACAAGATTTGATCTTATTAATTATAGTCAGTCTTGAACTGTCAGACTGGAGGGTATTTAATAATCCGATATCACTTTTTTCATTTTGCTTTAATCCAGGTTTTTCTTCTATATTTTCACTAAAGGGCTTGGGCTCAAGTTCTTCATCAAGAACTATTATTTCCTCTTCAATTTCTCCCAGGTTTATATCATTGATGATCTCCTGATTCTTTTCCTCTTCATCGGTTTTCACCCTTTTAACCGGGATCTCCTCTTTGGGAATTAGCTCTTTTTCAGTATTAATATCAAAGCTGATCACAGGCCTGATGCCGCTTTTTGAGTCGAGCAGGTCGATCTCAGTTTTTATATGCTCAAGAGTAAGTTTAGATATTTCTCTCAGGGTCTCAACAACTCCTTCCCCTTTTGTTGATATGGCTTCAAAATAAGGGTGCCCATTCGGATTTAATATTTCATTCAACCTGTCTAAAGTGGATAGGCCTTTCAGGTCCCTCTTGTTGTACTGGATCACCATCGGAATATCTGATAGTTCACTATTGTCTTCAAGAAGATTCTTTTTTAGGTTTTCAAGGCTCTCCATATTTGCATCTTCCATCGCTTGTTGTGAATCTGCAACGAAGACTATTCCATCAGCCCCCTTGAGAACCATCTTTCTGGTTGAATTGTAGAATATCTGCCCCGGGACCGTATACAGCTGGAATTTTGTGAAATATCCCTTTATGAGTCCAACATTTATTGGAAGAAGATCAAAAAAGAGTGTCCTTTCTATATCAGTTTCAACACTAACAAGTTCACCTCTTGATTGAGGATTTGTAACTGAAAAAATATATTGAAGGTTTGTTGTTTTTCCACTTAAACCTGTACCGTAATATACTATTTTTGCCGTTACTTCCTTAGATGAATGATTTATGAACATATATCCTTTCCAATTAAAATATTCTCTCACCTATCAGAATAAAAGTCAACATTTTAGATATTTACATATATTTGTCAAAATAATCGGGATAGTTCACTTTTAACCAGGAAAAATAATCTTTCACACCTTTTTCATGAACTTTCCACCAATCTGTTGAGATACCACTGCTTTTAAGTTTCTGCAATTGAATTTTATCCTGCTCTCCCATATATGTCGGAAGTCGGAATTGATAATTGCTTCCGGAAAGAGGGAAAAAATGGTGAAGGTGGATCTTGACCTTACTCTTTTTTGAGATCTTATGAATAAATTTAAAAGTTTCCTCTCTCTCTTCCCGGGTTTCATTCGGATATCCGATAATAAAATCAAGATTTACTTTGAAGCCTGCTGAATTTGCTGTTTCAATATCATTTTCCACATCTTCTGTTGTATGGCCTCTGTTTAGTTCTTTTAACCTCAGATCAGACCCGCTCTGAGCACCAAGGGTAATGCTGTTGTTTATGACATGTTTCCTCAGAAGTTTTGACAGTTCAGAATCAAAGGTACCGGGCCGGATCTCAGAGGGGAAGATCCCGTACTCAAAGAATTTAAAATTAAAACCGGAAACCATATCAAAGAGTTCGGACAATTTTTCGGAATCTACCTGTCCGGGACTGCGAGCTCCATATTCAAATGCGGATGGTGAGATAAATGTGACCCTGTTAAATTTTTCATACCGGAGACGTTCCAGAAAAGATCTGATCGATCCGATAGATCTGAACGAGTGGGGGGAGCTCCCTGTCTGGCAGTATTTGCAATTCCACATACAACCCCTGAAGATCTCAAGGGGAGGGACCGTCCGGAAATATTTTGAGAACGGCTGATAATTATCAATACTGACATTCTCCTTCTGTTCATATATTTTCCCCTCCGGAAGGATAATATCTGAAAGCAGATCATTTCCGAACTCTCTGAAAGTCTCTTCTCCATAACCTTTGAACAATACATTGATACCCATCTTTTCCGGTAATTCTGTATCTCCGTTGATGTGAGGGCCGCCTGCAGCGATCAATATATCTTTTCCTCCCAGACTTTTTATCTCTTCTGAAATTATAGGGAGATGGGGAGTCATGAAAGAGTAGATAATTACATCCCCATCAAATATATCAACAGGTTCCTCTGCGATTATTATCTCAAATTGAGAGTCAAGTCCATCCTGTTCCCAGGAATTCAGAAGAGTAGGGAATGTAAGTCTGTTGAACGGAAAGGTTCTGAAAATAACTCTTTTTTTTTTCATAGGCGAGAATTATAAGATGAACTGTCAAACAGTTCAATTGACAGTGGAAATGGTATATGATAATCTCCAGAATTCGTTCAATTGCAGAGAAGAAAATGAAAAAAATTGATATTCTTAAAAGCCTTCTTCCGGGACTCCTCCCGCTTATAATTTTTATAGTTGCTGATTCGATATGGGGAACAAAGATCGGGCTTGGGATTGCGGTATTTATCGGGATAGTGGAGATCGCTTATTCATGGATCAGGGAAAAGTTTATTGATAAATTTGTCCTGCTTGATATTGGACTTATAGTAGTTCTCGGTGTTGTTTCAATCGTTCTTGATAATCCTATCTTTTTTAAACTAAAGCCTGCACTTATAGAATTAATATTTTGTGTAATATTAGCCATATCAGTATTTTCTCCCATTAATGTGATGCTTCTTATGAGCAAACGATATATGAAGAATATTGATCTTGATGAGAATGCCATCAGGGAGATGAACAGGAATCTGAAAGTGATTCTATTCATATTTATTATTCATACATTACTGATCATATATTCAGCTTTTATGATGTCTAATGAAGCCTGGGCTTTTATAAGCGGAGGATTGTTTTATATCATCTTCGGAGTATATTTTGTTATTGAGTTAGGCAGAAAAAAAATGACTTCAAGAAAGTGGGCTGAAAAATATAAAGATGATGAATGGTTCGATATTGTGGACAAAGAGGGGAACGTTAAAGGGAAAGCACCGAGGACATTATGTCACTCAGGGCCGGGATTGCTTCATCCGGTAGTTCATCTTCATCTTATCGATTCAAAGAACAGGATCTATCTGCAGAAGAGGAATAGTGACAAACAGATACAGCCCGGGAAATGGGATACAGCAGTTGGCGGCCATATTTCCTCCGGAGAAAAACTTGAAGATGCACTTATAAGGGAAGCTGAAGAAGAATTGGGAATCAAAGATTTTAAACCGACATTGATCGGAAGATATGTCTGGGAAACCGATGTTGAGTCTGAACTTGTTTATATGTTTGTCGCAAGGTATGAAAAAAATATTGTTTTTAACACTGATGAGATCGAGGACGGAAAATACTGGAAGATAAAAAATATAAGAGCAAATCTAAAAAAGGGGCTGTTTACTCCAAATTTTGAAGTTGAGTTCGATGTTTTAGTAAGAGAGGTAATAAAATAATCTCAGAAGATCATTTGTTGAATCTGAAATGGATAATATCCCCGTCTTTGACAAGGTATTCTTTCCCCTCCAGCCTTAATAATCCTTTCTCTTTTGCCTGTGGGAATCCTCCTGATATCAGAAAATCTTCCCAGTTGATCGTTTCTCCCCGGATGAATCCATCCTGAATATCTGAGTGGATCTTTCCGGAAGCCTCATATGCTGTATTTCCGTTGTCTATTGTCCATGCTTTGGTCTCATCGCTCCCGACTGTAAAAAAGGATAAAAGGTTCATGAGATCATAACTATGTTTTATAAATGATTCTCTCATATATTTATAATCTTTAAGTCCGTATTCTTCCTCGAACACTAAACGTTCTTCTTTCTCAAGTTCAAGAAGTTCTATCTCGATTTTTCCTGCAAATATGAATGTTGCACTATTCTTTTTCGGAGCTGACTCGAGTTCCAGGTTTTTCTGATAAGAATTCTCATCACAATTAATGATATTCATGATCGGTTTTAGTGATAGAAACTTGAAACCTTTTATTGACAGGAGTTCATTTTCCGAAAGATTCATAGTCCTTAGTGGCTCTCCGCCTTCCAGGTGAGAATTTATCTTTTTCAGAAGGCCAAGTTCTTCAACAAGATCTTTCTGTTTGATCTTTTTCAGATCAGACTCGACTCTCCCTATCCTTTTCTCCACAGTAAGAAAATCGGTAGTGATCAACTCTTCTTCCATCGATCGTATATCTCTAACAGGATCTAATGAACCCTTCGGATGTAGAATTTCTTCATCTTCAAAGTCCCTGACCATGTGTACCAGCCCGTCTGCTCTTCTTATAAGATCTATAAAAGTGGAATTCTTTGAGTCTCCGAAAGATACTGCACCGGCGTCAAGGTATTCAATTTTGGCATAAACAGGAGGAGTGGTGAAAAAATCGGCGAGTTTCTTTAAACGTTCATCAGGAACATTAACAACCGCTTTATGAAATTCATTAACTGATGCTGAGAACTTGGACAGCTCCTCTTTTTTGTCAGTGAGAAGATTGAACAAAAGTGTTTTTCCAGTTTTTGGGTAACCGAATATTGTAAGTATCATGATAGGGGCATTATAACTCAAAAAGGATATCAGTCAACTAGGGAAGAGAGCAAATATCAGCTTGCCAGATCAGTTATGCCCAAACCGAACATGTAAGAATTTACTGTGTAATATATGAAATAGAGGCTGAATGCCAGGAGTATGTAGCCAATATATTTGGTCACTTTTGCTGTTCTCTGAGGATTGAAGAAGTGCTTCATCTTATTGGTAATGAACACAATAAGAAGAAAATAGGAGGCGGCTCCCGCAGCAACCGTGATAAAGAAGAATAGTTCGTAATTAATAGTCAAAGGTATTTTTATTCCGAAGCTTTCAAGGAATTTAAGGACGATCATCCAGGATACAACTGCAAGGGGATTTACTATAACAAGGGCAAATCCCTTCAGAAAAGCCCACCTTTTTTTCTTCCTTATTATCGTTGTGATCTCATCTTCGGCTTTATCAACACACTTTGAATCTTTTAAAGCAAAGATCCCCAGACTTCCTGTTATTATTGCCGTGATCAGAAAAAATACCCATTCCAGATTCTGATTACCGTTCCTGAACGGGGAGATACCGAAGAATGCGGTAAGAGCCCATATTCCGTCACCGAGGGCTGCTCCGAAAGCAACAAATATTGCATGCATGTAATGTTTCTTTAAGGAGCTGTGAAAAATCTCAAGGTTTACAGGCCCTATAGGTATGCATAAAAGGAATCCGATGAAATAAGATGCCACATAGAAATATATGATCGATGACATTTACAAATTCTATCAGAAAACCTCCCAAATTCAAATTAATTGAGATTATAACAATATTGAATTCTTATCCAGAATGCTTATAATATTTTTATTGGAGGAAAAATGAAAAAAACATTATTGATTTTAGTACTTGCGTTTGTGATGATTGCAGGGGTATATGGAGAGGATTTTGAAAAGGGCCAGAAATTCCTGACAGGTCAGGTGGGACTGAATAGTTATGCGATCCCTTTTGGTGCCAGTTATAGTATGGCTATAACAGATAATATTGAAGTAGGAGCGACATTGATGTTGCAGATGTGGAGTGATTTCGGATTTTCATTCACAGTGATAACACCTAGTGCTGTTGCTTTCTACCACTTTACAACTCTTGATCTTCCTGTTGACCTTTTTGCAGGAGCAAGCCTGGGTTATTCAATATTCTCTTCGGATACCGGATATGGCGGTTTGTTTGCAAGTTCATTATATTTATCTCCTGTTGTGGGAGCCAGATATTTTTTCAATGATAAGCTTGCTGTTAGTCTGAAAGTATTCTTTTCAGTATTGGGAGAATTCGGGGGAGTAGGAACATATCTTGGTGTAACACTGCTTCTGTAAAAACTATTTTAATTAAAAAATAAAGGGAACTTCGGTTCCCTTTTTTTTTACCTCCTTATCTCCAGTCTCCTAAAGATAGTTAAAGAGGAAGAGAAGTGCTGTAACCTTCTTGAATTCCTGATTGAATATGTATCCAAACCTGACACTTGGGTAGAGGATCCGAGTTTTACCTGAAAAAGAATTATTAATACCCTCACCCCGGCCCCTCCCTCCCATGGGGAGAGGGGACAACAAAATCAGTTTACAGTTTTCTCCAAGAAAAATTGATGGATAAAGATATTCATATCTTCGGAGATGGTGGGAGGGAATGAGTTTGCCGGAGGGGGGAATCGAACCCCCACGAGGTCGCCCTCCCGGGATTTTAAGTCCCGTGCGTCTGCCTATTCCGCCACCCCGGCATGTTGTAGAGAGCCTATATGACAGTATAAATAGGAATCCTAAAAACACAGTTTTTAACAATATTCCCATTGTGGTCGATTTTGTGTCATAAAAGCTACCAAAAAATGAATATACCATAGTCTTCATATTCCATCAAGCAAAAATGAGTGTGGATCAATATAGGTGGATACAACTTATATACAATATTGATTTAAATTTATTGGTAAAATCATCTCAGATCTTCAATTTAATATTCAACCAGATTTAACCCAAAAATCCAATCCTCACGGGGCCCATAATCCCGTGCGTCTCCCTCCAGTATTTTGTAGAATTATTCAAAAAGGGGTGAAGTTTAAAAGAGTAAAAATATATCGCTAACAGTTGAGTAATAAATGCGGGCATGTCATTTTTTATTAAAAACACTTTCTTTTTTTTTTCTGAGATATATTCCTTAACAATATATTTATATACTAGGGGGAATAATGTGCATAAAATATTCTAAATATGTTTTATTTCTATTTATATTTATTAGTTGTTTTATAAATCAGGGAATTGGCCAGGATTTCAAGGTAAATGCGCGGAAAATTAAAAGACCAGATTTGGTTGTAACTTCATTAACTGCATATTATGGCACACTTTCAGTTAATCAGCAGAATAAATTTACTGCCACAATAAAAAACATCGGAACTGTCGCATCACCTGCATGTGAAAAAATGATCCAGCGGGGTGGTGCTATACAATACTCAAATTTGCAGGCATTGGATCCGGGAGAATCAATCACTATAACTTTTTATGCCAGCTTTCCGATACCTAATAATTATAGTGTAACGATTATGGCTGATGGCAGGAATGCAGTAAATGAATTTAGAGAGGACAACAACAAACGGAGTGTACGATTTTCTGTTAAAGATGGAGGGAAACCCGATCTGTTCATCAATACGTTATCATTTGGAACTATATCAATCCCCGGAAAATACATTAATCTGACTTTTCAGGTAATGAATAAACCCGGAGGTAATGTTGCACCAGCTTCAAAATGTGTCATAAAAATTGGAGGGGAAAGTACTGGAAAAGAGTTTGATATTCCCAAATTAAACCCCGGCCAGGGATATACTTTCAGTAGGGGATGGACTCCTCCCTCGCCAGCAGATTATGTAATTAGAGCAATCGCTGATTCGAGTCACAGTATTGATGAAAGTGATGAAAATAATACCAGAATAAAAACTATTCAAGTTAGAAACAATGTACTAATTGCTCCTGAAAAGAGAAATATCTTTGTTGTGGGCTCCATTATCATAAGAAAAGATGTATCGGGAGATTTTAAAAGGGAAGTACAGTTTCAGGTGCGATATAACCATTCTAAAGGAGAACATGCTGGTGATCTAAAGATTTTGGCTGACAATGTTGATATTCCCAGATATCCCAATTACACAGATTTATATAGAATAAATTCTATAGCTTACATTGTGAAGAATAAAGTGAAAGTTAAGATCAGAAAAATCTTATCTTATTCTCCTCCCAAATATCAAAATTTAGTAATTACAGAGGGAGCAATAACTCCGATTAAAATTACCTTTCCTCCAAAAGGATATGTTTTGGATATTGACTCCACACCAAATTTGATAATTTCATGGACTTCGGGTAATTTTAAGTCTTTGCAATTAAAACACAAGGGGAATTGGAAAAATCCTGTAGGAAATTCATTTTCAATTCCTTCATCAGATTTTGAAAAAAATAAAGAATACGTCTTAACTATATTGCAGAAAATGAATAGCCTGAGCTTACCTGGAAATATTGCTCTCTATTCCGAAATAAAAAATTGGATATTTTATAAAATCAAAATTAATACAAAGTGATATTTTATATAAGTGAAATAATAAGTACTGGTTTTAACTTTAATAAGATATCTTGCTGTGGGGGATTTTGTGTCACAAATCGTCCCGTTTGACACACTTTATGCAAATAATGCAACAAATGCAAACAAAGTTATGTAAAACGAAAAACACCGATAATCCTAAATAAATTAGAATTATCGGCACTCTTCTACTGACATTAAATTTGATTAAGTTCGGTTTTTTCCCACTCAACGGGAATCTTTAGGAAGTCCCTTATCATATATTCATCAGGCTATAAACCTTTATATGATTTGATGTAAGGGCGGGTCCTCCCCGCCCTGCATATTTTCCTTATCCATTATGGGTTGGGATACCCAACCCCTACGCCAGATACGGATGGAGGCTTTTTTCTACTATCTGACTTTAATTTGCCTCTCTTATGGAAAAGAAGTTGTCACTTTCGTCCATAATAGTTCCGGCAAGATTCTCCACTCTTATCTTGTAATTTTCACCCGGATAAAATCTTCCTTCGATTCCATCATATCCGCAATACCATTCCCCATTGTCTCCCAGATCTGACAAACTGATCTCACGTACTTTCTGGTTTCCCTGTATTAACCAGATCTTAACAGCTCCAACATTTTTGGTGGTCCATTTAATATAATTACGTTTATCATGCCTCATGTAAATGAAGATTTCTCCCCCATTTGGATAAAGGACTCTGATTCCTCTGGTTATCTCTTGAGGTTGTACTTCTAATTGCTTGACTTTAAATTTATCAAATTGAATAGCATTTAATTTATCACACTTCACCTGAAAGATAACTTTTTGTGATTTATACACCTTACCATCTGCTTTTACTAATAATTGAACCCAACCCTGGTAATCTCGTCCGATCTTCCATGAATATTTAACATTTTTTGAACCCATAGCATAGTACAATAATTTAGATTCTTTACTCTTCGCATTGTCACTTCTTAGAAAATAATATCTTACTTTCATCGCCTTCGGCACCTTGATAGTACCTGTCATCTTCACTGTTACCGGACAAACACCTACGTAATATTTAGCTGTCGCTACAAGTTCTACTTTGACCAGAGATTTTAAAACAAGTGGTTTTGTTTTCAGAATTTGTTGAGCTGTCACTACCATTGAAATTGAAACAAACATAAGTAAAAAGATCAAACATACTTTTTTTGTAAATAGTTTCATTGATACACCCTCCTTAAGTCTTTCTTCTAACAATAAAATACTCCATCATCTAAAGGTTAAATAAAGTTAAACTATAAATATCTCAATAAATAAATATTTTTCCTCAGATTTTTCCTGAATTGTTTTTATGCAACCGTAGTGGTATTTTTTGTGAAATGAAGACTACTAACAATTGTAATTTGTTATTCATCAGGCTATTTTGTCATCTCATGGAAATTTGAATAAATTTTTAAAAAATGCTATAGATAAAATGAGATAAATTCTGAAAAAATTTATTTAACAATTAAGGGGGAAATATGAAAATCAGAATATTACTTTTAATCGTTTTTATATCCATGATAGGATCAAGCCATATGACTGGCCAGACAGATCCGTGGAGACAAAATACTGCAGTTAGAGATTCTTCAGGAGTAGTCGCTATAAATCAGTCTTCCAGGCTTGAAGTTCTAACTCAGGGCGATCTATTTTTTGATATCAATTTAAATAATAAAACATCAGTTCTGTATATGGGAAACAGCCCGGTTTATACTTTTAAGGTCAGGGTGGTTAAACCATTTAAACAGAAAAGAAGATTTAAAGCATGGGAATACGTTTTAACCGGAAATACTGCTCAACGCCTTATTATTGATGAAGGACGAGGTGTAATATTTCTAAAGATCAAAAAATTGAATGGAGGAGTTAAAAAACTGATCATTTCAAGAATTTCAGTTCAGAGATTTCCGAACAACATTCTCCGTTACCGTCTGAATGATAATGTAAATCTTGTGATGCACCTTAATCATAATAACGGAAATCTGAGTTCCACATTTGCTTTCAAAGGGATGCCAATATTTGTCATGAGGACCGGATATGAAATGCTACGAGGCAGGAGAAATATGAATGTTCTTCAATTAAAAGGAAACTCTGCCGGTGAAATTTATTATAACAGATCCAGTAAGACACTTTATTATAAATCACCCAAAAAAAGGGGAGTCTGGACAAAGGTTAGACGATTCAGAAAATAATCCTGTAATAGTACAAAATTTTTTTATGTACCTGCGGGTTCGGGTGTCCCGCCATGCTATAATGCTTCATATTAATGACCTGAAATTCGATATTTATGGAACACACATGTGAATAGAAGCGTACTTTAAAAATGAGGGCTCTTGATTTATCTCTTAAAATTTTATATTCCCGGAGGAATTAATGAAAAGATATTTACTTATTCTTATTGTATTTTTACTTGCACCACCACTTATCGGACGGACAACTGTTGATCTACCTGATCTTGCCAATCCAGGACAGATTATTGTTGATCCGGGAAGTAAGAATTTATATATAGCTGATGGAACCACTATATATATCTACTCATTGAATGATTTAAAATTGAAAAAAAAGTTTGGAAAGAGCGGGGAGGGGCCGAGAGAGTTTAAAAGATATGCAAACTTGTTCCTTACCTCAAAGCATCTTCTTGTTAACAGTGTCGCCCGTGTCACATATTTTACAAAAGAGGGTGATTATATAAAAGAAAAAAATGCAAAATCAGCAAATCTGGGACCTTTTTTTCCGATAGGGAATAATTATGTAAATACCGGCATGGACCGCAGTGAGAAGGTATTAAAATACTCATTAAATCTATATGATCAAAACTTGAATAAGATAAAAACGATTGGATTTTTAAGCAGAAATGAACAACGCGGGAAAAAAAGGATCAACGCCCTCGACTGGGGATTCCCTAAATTCAGAATTTTTAACAATCGGATCTATTGCGAAGAACTGGATAATGAATTGTTGGTTTTTGATATTGAAGGTAATAAATTGTTTCAATGGGATATCCATTCGTTGATTCCCGGTTATGAAAAGGTCCGGGTTACTGATGAGTATAAAAATCGGTTTTATAAAATATTAAAACTTCAGGTGAGACAGGAATATGAACGGGTAAAGAAACAACTCGATTTTCCTACATATTTTACAATTATCAAAGAGTATATAATCAGGGATCAGAATATATTCATTCTGACCTTTGTGAGAAAAGGAAATAAATCGGAGATCCATCAGTTCGACCTAAAGGGGAAATTTGTCAGGACATTCTATCAGGCAAATCTTGAACAGGATGCCTTCACATTTTATCCTTTTGATATAAAGGATGGAAAGTTGTATCAGTTGTATGATGAAGATGAGGACTGGACATTAATTATAACTGATCTGAAATAAAATCAACATCACAAAATAAATCGAATTATCCTGTTTACAATTTCTTTACCACAACTTAAAAAAAATATTCAGTATTT